>Ga0065721_10004013_pt1 | contig 47225 bp, 51 predicted proteins | sample Mesricmetagenome_FD_59108 | JGI IMG/M metagenome (GOLD analysis project Ga0065721, IMG submission 59108) | Mesophilic microbial community from rice straw/compost enrichment Sample: eDNA_1 v2 (version 2) | ecosystem: Engineered > Solid waste > Grass > Composting > Bioreactor | place: USA: Davis...
ACCGGAAAACACTGGTGACCACCGCTACGCCGCCCGCTCCCTACAGCACCTTGGAGGGTGCACTCGCGAGCGGCTTCGCTATCACCCAGCTACACCACTCGCCGGGACACGATCGCCTGAAGCACCACGAACGTATTCAAGGGTGAGATTGCAATACCGGCACGACTCCCGACGAAGGCTCAATGAAGCACATGCATCGTCCGCAAAAGGAGTTGGTCATGATCTTGTTTGAAAGAACATTCCGGGCCTCGTTGGCCGCAAGAGTGGCAGCGATATTGGTCTTCGCTAAAGCGGTGACGGCGTCCGCGATCACCAAGCTGCGAAAAGGCTGGGAGCTTACCACTCGCTACGTCGAGCGCCCAATGAAGGGCAAACCGGAGACAGTGATAGCCGCCAAGCTCGTGCTCTCAAGACAAGATGGCCCGACTATACTTTTCGGGCTCTCGTTCGGTATGATGATCGTTACACAAGCCAGCACCGACGCAAGCATGTCCCCAAAGACGATCGAGCTTACGGCGAGCCATACGTCGACCACCCGCCACGCAAATGAACAATCCGACCTCGTCGTGGACGGCTCGACCAACAGGGAATGAAAGCGCAGAAGATTCTCGTGGATGGCGGTTTCAATATCGCTGGACAGCGGTCGGTTGGAGCAAGGCCCGATATGGGACTGGTTTATGTCGAGGGTAACGAGCACGGCAAACTGGTGACGCTGCCTGATGTCGCAGCTCGAACCTGCACTACGAATTAACGCTTTCTGTAGAGCTTCTGCAGCTAGGTCAGCTAGAGCTGCTCGCGAGGGCTCAAGAGACCAAACCGTTCCTCCAAATGCGGGCTTGGCCCACGCGTCGCAACTGCTAAGAGGCAGTTGACGTCACCGAACAGCGACTGATGGAACCGCATGACTATCGAATGGCAACCTATGCGCTATCACGATCTGGCTGAGGTGGTCGCGTTATCGAAACGTATTCACCCAGGACTACCTGAAGATCGTGCGGTCCAAGCGAAGCGGCTGACACTGTGGCCTGACGGATGCAAAGTGCTACAACATGACCAGAAGGTCATGGGATACACATTCGCGCATCCGATCCCCGCAGGAGACATTCCTCGGCTGAACACCGCTCCCGACAGGATCGAACCGGATTCAAGCGAGTTTTATCTTCACGACATCGCGGTTGACCCAGCTGTGCATGGACGTGGCCTCGCGGCCCTGATTATTCGTCAACTATTGGCGGAGGCGCAGGCTTACGAAAGTTCCGCCCTCATTTCGGTTTATGGAACGGCACCCTTTTGGGAGCGATTTGGCTTCGCTCCTGTTGTTGGCGATGAGATGGCAGAGAGGTTGGCATCCTACGGCGAAGGGGCGGTCTTTATGCGCCGGCTGAACAGGCCGCCAAGCTGAACCAAGACAGAAGATTACAGAGGAGGGATCGAGGCGAAGCCATCGTCGAAGATCTCCCAGTGCATGCTGACGCTGACACTGCGAAACCTTGAACGCGATGGCCTGGTGAAGCGGCACTACTATCCCGAGGTACCGCCGCGGGTGGAGTACGAACTTACGCCTATGGGGAAGACGATGCTGCCGGCGCTCGAAGGCTTTACGGCATGGATCCGCGAGAACTGGCAAGCAATCGAGCAATCGCGCGAGCAGTTTCAGGCTTCTGAGAGGGGCGATTCCTCACCTATGGGCTAATCTGGCCGACGGCACTGGCCGTCACAGGGTCCGAAGGCCATGCGTCACCCAATCCGGGAGAGTTCCATATAATCAGAGAATATCCATCATTAGCTATCGGGAGTTTCGGATTTGGTTGAGCGCGTAGGTGAACTAGATGTCAGTCTGTTGCTGGCACTTGATGCATTGTTGCTAGACGAAAACGTCACGCGCGCTGCGGCAAGGTTGAACATTACCCAGTCTGCCCTGTCTGGTCGCCTGAACAGGCTTCGGCAGATCCTGAACGACCCTCTGTTTCTGCCGGCCTCAACCGGACGCGGCATGACGCCAACGCCGCACGCCTTGGCACTCAAGCCTGAACTGGATCAGCTTCTCGAAAGCCTGAAGCAGTTTGGACAAAAGGCCCAGGTGTTCGATCCCTCCTCAAGCGATCGAACGTTCAGGATCGCAGCATCTGACAATCCCGCAGCGGTCATCGCTCCGGATCTGCTTCATCTTGTTCGTCTCAGAGCAGCAGGGATCAGGATCGCATTCATGCTCCCGGACATGGCGACAATCGGGGAGCAGTTGGAGCGCGGCGATGTTGATCTTTATATCGGTGCGGCGCTTGACGCGCCTCAGGATCTCATCGGCCGCAACCTTTTCCAAGACGAGATGGTAACCGCCCAACGGATCGGTCATCCTCGCGGTAACGGACCTCTATCTCTCCAGGAGTTCTGTTCGCTCGACCATCTGTTGATCTCTTCCAACGGCGGCATGTTTTCAGGTGTTATCGACGACATCTTGGCTGAACAGGGTCGAAGCCGGAAGGTCGCCGTGTCCGTGCAAAGTTACGCACTGGCACCTCTCGTGGTGGCGTCGACCGATTGCATCTGTACACTTCCGAAGCGATTGCTCAACCGTTTCACCCATAGCCTTGCCCTCTTTGAACCGCCGCTCGACCTCGGAAAGTTCGGGCTGAAGTACTATTGGCATCCGAAGATGGCAGCGGACCCGGCTCATCAGTGGCTGAGGTCCATCGTAGCCGAAGCGGCCATCGGCAGCGCCTGAGCAACTCGGCTATTGCCCTGCATGATAGGTCGGATCGCCGATAGCGATTGGTGTTCTTCGTCGCCCAATGTCAACTTGTCTCAGGCTCCCGTGAGTTTTCCGCACGTGACTAGCGATCAATCGCGCACCAAGAGAAACCTCGTCACGAGCCGCAAGATGAACCGAATTTTGGAATGATTGACCGTGACACCTATTAGAACTGTCTTCCTCTCGACCGCGCTCACCTTTTCGTTGGGACTATCGGCACCCGTTTCCGCAGCAGACAACCCGGTTGCGACAGCAGGTTACCAACAGGTTCCAGATAGCTATTCCTTCCCTCTCGGCGAACTCCAGGTAACGGCGCTTTCCGACGGAACTGTGCCACAGGACCTTCACAAACTTCTCACTGGAACATCCCCCTCCCACACGGATGACCTGCTGGAGAAGCAGTTTCTTGCAAATCCGGTCGAAGCCTCGATCAACGCGTTTTTGATCCGAGACGGAGAACACACTATCCTCGTCGACACCGGCTCGGGCGACCTCTTTGGGCCCGGCAACGGGGGCAAGCTGATCGACAGTCTCGCCAGCGTCAACGTGAAGGCAGACGACGTTACCGACGTTCTTATCACCCATATCCACACGGATCATAGCGGTGGCCTCGTACGAAAAGGCAACCGGCTTTTCCGAACGCAACCGTGCATGTGGGTGCCCCGGATCTGAGCTTCTTCCTCGACCGGTCGAATGCGCAGAAGACAGGGTATGCGGCGCAGTATTTCGACGAGGCGGCGAAGACGATCGGTGTCTATGAGAAGCTTGGGAAGGTGAAGCCGTTCGATGATGGCGACACCATCCTACCGGGCGTGACCACCTCCCTTCAACCCGGCCACACGCCCGGAAGCGCCTTCTTCACCGTCATGAACAAGGGACAGACGATGACCTTCATCGGTGACGTGATCCACGTTGCGGCCGTCCAGTTCCCCGAACCTGACGTGACGATCGCCTACGATGTCAGGCCTGAGGATGCGGCGTCGATCCGCAAGCAGACTTTTGAGGATCTGGCGAAGCGGCGCGAACTTGTCGCGGCACCTCATCTGCCCTTCCCTGGCATCGGTCGTATCCGCTCAGAAGGAGCCGGATCGTTTTCCTGGCACCCCATCGAATATCGCAATCGCGCCGGACAATAACGCCTGGCGCAAGTGCCAGCCGGAGCTATTCAGATGGCATGCCCGCTTCAGGAGGACGAACCCGCGTTGCCGGCTCCAGAGAGTGCAAGTTCAGTGATCCGGACTTCAGACAACAGCCGGCGCCGCCAATCCTTCGAAGATTACTTGCTGAACAACGGCATCTTAGGCAGTGTCGCCTTTGGCATTGCAAGGTGACGATTGATGGCGAGACGACTTACGCTTGACGTTCCATTGGTTCTCACGGGGCTGACTGTTGCGGGCATACTAGCGGCCGTTGCCTCGCTTTGGCCTCTTCAGGGCATCCTCGCCGAGCGGGCGTCGATGGCGGGGCTTGGCCTTGTCTACGCGACAGGAGGACTGCCCGCGGCTTGGCGCGCTATTCAGACACTTTGGAAGGACCATGTCCTTGACATTGACCTGCTGATGGTCGCGGCGGCAGTCGCTGCCGCGGCCGTCGGCGCGCCCTTCGAGGGTGCTGTCCTGCTCGCGCTCTTCAGCGTTTCTACGACACTTGAAGAACAGGCGCTCGGCCGTGCCCGCCGCGCCGTGGAATCGCTGATGGCGCTCAGGCCGGAGACGGCGCTGCGGAAGAGCACGGACGGAACCGTTGTCGAGATACCCGCGAAAGATCTGCGTATCGGCGACGTGGTTGTGCTTCGGCCCGGCGCCCGCGTCCCTGCCGATGGTGTCATCGTCACCGGCCGTGGCTCACTGGATGAGGCCAACATCACGGGCGAGTCGATGCCCGTGGCCAAGGAACCCGGCGCACAGCTTTTCGAGGCGACCGTCAATCTTGATGGTGTTCTTGAGGTAACGGTCGGCAAGACGATCGAGGATAGCACCGTAGCCCGCATGATTGCACTGGTGACCGAGGCACAGGCGGCCAAGGCACCTTCCGAACGGTTCAGCGCCTGGTTCGGCCAGCGCTATACCGTCGCGGTCATGGTGGGAGCTGTGCTCGCATTCGCTGTCTTTTACTGGCTGCGTGGGGACTGGGAAAACGCCCTCTATCGATCCGCGACGCTGCTGGTCGCTGCAAGCCCTTGCGCCATCGTAATATCGGTACCCGCCGCAATTCTGTCGGCTCTCTCGGCTGCCGCCCGGAGTGGCGTGCTGTTCAAAGGTGGTGCGGCGCTGGAAACGCTGGCAGCAGTCGATACTTTCGCCTTCGACAAGACCGGTACCCTCACCACGGGCAAGGCGGTGGTGACGCGCGTCGTACCGCTCGATGGTGACGAGAAGACCCTCCTGTCCTTGCTGGCAGGCATCGAGGCGCAGTCCGAACATCATAGCGCCTCCGCCATCCGACAAGAAGCTGCGAACCGCGCGATAGCGGTCGCACAGGTGGCAGATGTGGCGACCCGGCCGAGCGCAGGCGTCGTGGGCCGGCACGGAGACGGATTGTTGTGGGCGGGCAATCCTCGTCTTGCCTCGCAGATGAACGCCTCGATAGACGATCCAGCGCTCGAAGCGGTGGCAGGCGACAGCCAATCCGTCATCTATCTCGGCAAGGATGCAAAGATCCTGGGCGCAGTCACCGTCGCGGACGCCGTGCGGGCGACGTCGGCTTCGGCGCTCGATGCGCTTCGGCAAAGTGGCGTCCGGAGGATCGTGATGATGACGGGAGACCGGCGGCCGGTTGCCTTGAGGATCGGCGGGGAACTCGGGCTGGCTCCGGAAGACATCCATGCGGACATGTTGCCGGAGGACAAGGTGCGCATGGTGGGGGAACTCGCCGCCTCCGGAAAGGTGGCGTTCGTCGGAGATGGCGTCAACGACGCGGCCGCGCTTGCGCGCGCCGATGTCGGCATCGCCATGGGCGCTGCGGGATCGGATGTCGCCCTGCAGGCGGCCGACGTGGCGCTTCTGTCGGAAGACATGGAGCAACTTGCCAAAGCCCACAACCTGGCGCGACGAACCGCGAAGATCATCCGCCAGAATCTTGCGTTCGCCATGCTTGCGATGGTGGTGCTGGTGGCAGGTGGGCTGTTCTTTGAACTGCCGCTGCCGCTTGCGGTCATTGGCCACGAAGGTGGGACAGTTCTTGTGGTACTGAACGGACTGCGCCTGCTGGCACCGCCGCATTGGGGCCGTCGCGGCAAGACTAACGGGTCTCCGGCACTGTATGCGGGATCCTTATCGTCTCGTCCAAAGGAAGCATATCGCCGGAAGGTGCCGCGGCATCCCTAAAAAAGGGTCAGCAATGGTGTTTTGGATCAAATGACTTCGCGCGCGACTCCGTTCCCACCCCCTGTTGTATGGTCGGCTGACTTTACCGGTGCCGGTGCCGGTTGCTCGGATGCTGCCATTGCCTTTGCAGCAGCCATTGCGCTGCATCAAGGCAATTGGCTGATCAACGAGCGAAAGTCAGGCCGTGATGCGCAAAACGAGGCATCCGGTGGAGGCGGCGCTCATGCGTGAGGCGCCCGAAGGAGATCGGAGACGTTGAATGGCTGGAAGACTGCTCCTCACGTTCAATGCCGGTTCGTCGACCGTGAAAATCGGCATCTTTCGCCTTGAAGGTGCCAAACCGCGCCGTATTGGCAAAGCTGTGGTGGATTTTTCCGACCGACCTCCAATGCTCCATTTGAAAGAGGGCCCGACGCAGTTCGAGCTGCCGCTGAAAGGTGCTCCGGGTCATGACCTTTCCGGCTTGATCGAAGAAATCTTTCGAGAGCTTGGAGCTCATTTCGATCTTGCAACGATGGTTGCTGCGGGCCATCGCATTGTGCATGGCGGTGATCTCTTCGCCGGTCCGGTGGAACTGACGCCCGAGACGATCGAGCAGGTCAACTCGCTCACTCGACTGGCGCCTCTGCATCAGCCTCAGGCGCTGCGGCTGATCAGAGCCGTCAAGCATCTCTACCCGGCGCTCATCCAGACGGGTTCGTTCGACACGACCTTCCATTCGACGCAGGATGATCTCGTTCGGCGGTATGCCATCCCGCGCACCTGGCACGAGCGCGGTATCAAGCGCTACGGCTTTCACGGCTTGTCATATCAGTATGTGACGCGTGCTTTAGCCACGAAGGCGCCGAACATCGCCAAAGGCAAGGTGATCATTGCCCATCTCGGAAGCGGTGCGAGCCTCTGCGCGATCGACGGCGGCCAAAGCCGCGACACCAGCATGGGCTTCTCTACCCTCGAGGGCATTCCGATGGCCACGCGGCCAGGCGCGCTCGATCCAGGCGTATTGCTGCACTTCCTCGGGACGCTCGGTAAATCGATCAAGGAGCTTGAGGACATGCTGTACCACCACTGCGGCCTGCTGGGTGTCTCTGGTGTAAGTGGCGATACCCGTGAGCTTCTTCAAGACAACGGCCAACACGCCCGCCAGGCGATTGAACTGTTTACGCTGCGGATCGCAGGCGAGATTGGCCGAATGGCGATGACGTTAGGTGGGATCAACGGCTTGGTCTTCACCGCCGGCGTTGGTGAAAACCAGCCAAAGATCCGCCGCCTCGTTGCGGATCGGCTGGCTTGGCTCGGCGCAAGAACTGACGATCAAGCCAATGAGCAGAATGCATTCAAGATCAGTGCTCCTGAAAGTCGGTTTGCCATTTATGTGATGCCGACAGACGAAGAACAAATGATTGCGGAGGAGGCGTTGTCCGTCCTCTACAACGAAGAAGACGTCCCCGATGCTGAACCACAAGGAGACAGCCATGGAGAATAGCGTTGTTTCGAATACCGTGACAGCAATCACAGGTCAGGAACTTGCGCTCATCGACCGCTACTGGCGTGCCGCAAACTATCTCTCCGTGGGCCAAATCTACCTGCTCGACAATCCGCTTCTTCGCAAGCCCTTGAGAGCCGAGCACATCAAGCCGCGGCTGCTCGGCCACTGGGGAACAACGCCCGGCCTCAACTTCATCTACACTCACTTGAACCGGATCATCCGTAACCGCGACATCGACATGATCTATGTCTGCGGTCCGGGCCATGGCGGTCCGGGCATGGTCGCCAGCACATATCTCGAAGGCACCTATAGCGAGATCTATCCTGAGATCTCGGAGGATGTCGACGGCATGAAGAAGCTCTTCAGGCAGTTCTCCTTCCCGGGCGGCATTCCAAGTCATGCCGCACCGGAAACGCCTGGCTCCATACACGAGGGTGGCGAACTGGGTTACGCCTTGGTGCATGCTTTCGGGGCTGTCTTGGACAATCCGGATCTCGTCGTTGCCTGCGTGGTAGGAGACGGCGAAGCCGAGACTGGGCCACTTGCCGCGAGCTGGCATTCGAACAAGTTCATCAACCCGGCTCGCGACGGCACCGTGCTGCCGATCCTGCATCTGAACGGCTACAAGATCGCCAACCCCACTCTGCTGTCACGGATCCCCAACGAGGACCTGGACCATCTCTTCCGGGGCTATGGTTATCAGCCGTTTTTCGTTGAGGGGCACGAGCCGGAACACATGCACCGCCAGATGGCGTCTGTCCTGGACCAGGTTTTTGAACACATCGCCGCGATCCAGGACCAAGCGCGGCACGGACTATTGGAAGACTGCCCTCGCTGGCCGATGGTCATCGTGCGCAGCCCGAAAGGTTGGACGGGCCCGAAGGAAGTCGACGGCAAAAAGGTAGAGGATTTCTGGCGGTCGCATCAGGTGCCGGTCGCCAACTGCCGCGGTGATGAAGATCACCGAAAGATCCTCGAAAACTGGATGCGGAGCTACAACCCGGACGACCTGTTTGACGCAAGCGGCCGCCTGAAGGAGGAGTTGCGTGCCCTGTCTCCCCGCGGTGAGCGGCGCATGGGGGCCAATCCGCATGCCAATGGCGGCCTTCTGCGCAAGGAGCTGATCACCCCCGGGATCCGTGAATACGCTGTTCCTGTCGAAAAACGCGGAGCGGCGATGGTGCAGACCACGGAGGTTCTGGGCCGCTATCTCCGCGACATCCTAAAGCTCAACGAGCCTAACGCGAATTTCCGCATTTTTGGCCCTGACGAGACGGAATCAAACAGGCTCGGGAGCGTTTTTGAGGCGACCGACCGTGTCTGGATGGAAAAGATAGAGCCATATGATGTGCATCTATCGCGCCACGGCCGGGTCATGGAAGTGCTTTCTGAGCATCTATGCCAGGGCTGGCTCGAAGGTTATCTTCTTACCGGGCGGCACGGTTTCTTTTCCTGCTACGAAGCCTTCATTCACATCGTTGACTCCATGTTCAACCAGCATGCCAAGTGGCTGAAGGTGGCGCGCGAACTACCCTGGCGGAAGCAAGTCTCGTCACTGAACTACCTCCTCACCTCTCATGTCTGGCGGCAGGATCACAATGGTTTCTCCCACCAGGACCCGGGATTCGTCGACCTCGTGGCAAACAAGACCGCTGACGTCGTTCGCATCTACCTGCCGCCGGACGCGAACACGCTGCTCTGGGTTGCCGATCACTGCCTGAAGACCTGGAACCGCATCAATGTCATCGTTGCAGGCAAGCAGCCGGAACCGCAATGGCTGACAATCGATGAGGCGGCGGACCACTGCAAGGCGGGTCTGGGGATCTGGAACTGGGCGAGCAACGACAACGACGCAATCACTCCGGATGTCGTCATGGCTTGCGCTGGCGATGTGCCCACCATGGAGACGCTTGCTGCCGTGTCCCTTCTTTGGCAGGCAATTCCAGAACTCAAGATCCGCGTGGTGAACGTCGTTGACCTGATGACGCTACAGTCGAAGGAGCACCATCCCCATGGCCTTGAAGACATTGAGTTTGATCGACTCTTCACAACCGACCGTCCCGTCATTTTCGCGTATCACGGCTACCCCTACCTGATCCACCGGATGACCTATAAGCGCACCAACCACAAGAACATCCACGTTCGCGGCTTTATAGAGGAAGGTACGACGACCACTCCATTCGACATGACCGTTCTCAACGAACTCGACCGCTTCCATCTCGCGATTGAGGCCATCGAGCGGGTACCGGGTCTGAAGGCAAAGGCAGGTAACGTTGTCGACGCCTTGCGCGGCAAGCTTGCCGAGCATACCCGCTATGTCCGCGAACACGGCGAAGACATGCCCGAGATCCAGAACTGGAGGTGGCCTCTCTAGGCTGCCGGTGTCACTTGATGACAGTCAATGCGGCTTGGGCTTGATGAGCGACATTGGCTGTCATCGCAGAACTATCGGGGGACAGAGCAATGACGTCAGACACGAGCACCCACACAAGCCGCAGCGAGAAATATAAGGAAATTCTCGAGGCGCGCCGGAAGGAGTTAACCCGCCGGCTGGAAGCCATCGAACAAGATTTCGAGCAGCCTCGCAATCAAGACGATGACGATCGCGCATTGGAGAGGAACAATGATGAAGTCCTTGAAGAACTTGGGGAGGCGGGACAGAAGGAATTGATCGCGATCGATGCCGCCATGGATCGGCTGGAAGCAGGAACCTTCGGCCAGTGCACACGATGCGGAAGCGACATTGAGGAAAAGCGGCTGAATGCTGTTCCGCATACGCCACTCTGCCAGGAATGCGTCCGGGGATGACTTGGTGGCCGCCCCCTTAGGCACTAGAGCGAAGGGATCTGCCTCCAGGCTAAGAACACCGCCGCACCCCTCGGCCGTTTTCGAGGAAGCCCCGCCGGTTAAGGGCGGGGCTTGCTGTTTAACGCGCCAGAAAAACGGGGACATTGCAGTCCTCGATAATCGACGCCGTAACGCCACCAAAGATCTGCTCCAGTATTCGGGGATGTCCATAGGCACCCATCACGATCATGTCGCATCCGATTTCAAGCGCGTGCTGGCGCAAGACATCAGCCGTTCGCCGTTCGCCGCTGGCGAGTTGCTCAACGGTGGTGGGCACGCCGTGGCGGGCGAGGAAGGTGGCTATATCGGCGCCCGGTTCTCCACCGTTCTTGAAATAGCTGCTGTCGGGATCGACGATAACAACGTGAGTGTTTTCGGCACTTTTCAGCATGCTCAGCGCCGCCTTGGCAGCATTCGCGGCTTCGGGCTTCGAATTCCATGCAAGCATCACGGTTTTCGGGCAAAAGCTGACCGTGCCGCTCTCCGGCATCAACAGGATCGGGGTGTCTGCGTGGAATGCTGCAGCCGCGACGACAGCTTTGCGCAGTCCGGTATCCGAACGAACTCCCTGTCCGGCGACGACTAGGTCAGAATAGATCGCACGTAAACGGATATCGCTCTGCAGGACGTAGAGATCGCCATAAAAGGCCTCTACCGCATAGGATATGCCTGCCTTCCGGCAGAGATCGTCTGCCTTTTGGCGAACCTTGGAGAGCTCCGCGATCTCCTTGTCCCTTTCATCAAGCCATGCGCTTGCGGCCGGATAATTCTCGCCCAGCGGCGGGATCGCGGCTTGCACGACGAGCACGGAAAGGTGAGACGTATCACTGACCAGGCTAATGGCATGTTCCAGATCAGCATGCGTATTAGAAACGCCGATGATGGCAAGTATGGTCTTGAAGGTCATGTCTTTGCTCCTCTCTGCTTGATCGGCTACGAAAGCAGCGTGCGGTGAGGACGCGCAGATCGCCATGATCTTCGTCAATCGGATCGATGTCCTGTCGTGGTCCAACCACTTCGGCAGCGGCGGGCCGATCGACAGGCGAGCTAACACCAGTTGGCACCTGGAACCCAAAGGCTGCTACGAAGTCTTCTTGCGACAAGCTTGTCAAGACGAGGTGAAGGTGCATCGGGTCCGGCTACGCGATACCACTGCTTCATCTACCTCTGGTTCCCTAACCAGCGCATTCCCTCCGGCGCGACGAAATCACAGCCCCGCGTTCAAGCTTCATCACCGTCGCGCCAGCTGAGACTTCCAAACATCACAGAAGGCGTTGAGATCGAGGCACGGGTCAGCTTTCTGCGGGACTCCGGCTTCGATCAAATTCAGAGATATTTTGTCCCGAAGCCGCTCCCTGCGGCAGAGGTTTCCCTCTTCATCAACGAAAGCACGCTGAGGGGGTGTGCGTTCTGCTGACCAGAGCGAAGGCTCCTGAACGATACCGCACGCCGGCTTCAACCGGCCCATGGGCGTCGAAGGCTATCATTTTACCACCGCCGCCAGCGACTGCGTGATCGAAGCAGCGGTCTCCCGGATCATACGGGCATAGTCTGCGTGCCTGTTCTCGTCGTAACGATAGAGGGGGATGCTGATGCTCACCCCAGCAACCGGCTCGCCTGACCTATCGTATATGGCGCTGCCAAAACAGCGAATATCACGCTCGTTCTCTTCGTGGTCATAGGAATAGCCGCGCTCGCGTGTCTTCCTGATCTCCTCGAGAAACAGGTCACGGTCGGTGAAGGTGAACTCGGTGAAGGGACGAAACTCGAGCCCTGCGATGATCTGCCGGGCTCGCTCCTCCGGAAGCGAGGAAAGATAGGCTTTGCCGACGGAGGTTGAATGAAACTCCACCCGCGCACCGATCCTGGTCATCATGCGTACGGCATTGGGACTTTCGAGCTTGTCGATGTAGGCCATGCCGTTGCCGCTTGGCACAGCGAGGTGAACGGTTTCCTTCGTGGCATTACGGAGCGCCTCAATGAACGGACGCGCCGCGGTACGGATATCGGAAGCTTCCCAGCTTTTTGAAGCCAGCTGAATCAGCCGGTAGCCGAGAGTATAGCTGCCATCCGGGTTCTGCATAATCAGCCCTTCGGCGACAAGGCCTGCAACAATCCGATAGGTTGTTGCACGCGGAAACGGTACCTTGGCCGTAAGCTGCGCGATGTCGAGTTTACCCGGATGATCGCCGATCACCTGCAAGACCGTCATGAACTTGGAGAACGAGGCCGTCCCTTGTACGGCTGGGCCAAACGCCTCTGCTGGAGATACCGCGGTGTGCTCGTTCATCGTGTTGACCATCAGACGATTAGTTTCATACGCTACGCCATGATGCGCAGCTAACACAGCCTGCGCAAGCGCAGCGTCATGTGTCGCGCCGCGTCCATACGCTCTGCGAAAGAAAACGTCCATCTACCGCAAGCTTGCGGTTGACAAAAACCGTGAGGCAAGCAACCATCTATGGACAACGTGTCCATATTGTGGACGGACTGAGATCAACCTTGGAGGAGGCGTCTCGGATTGTTTGACACGGGGAGGAGGCATGATGGTGATCAACGGTGTCCGCTTGCACGCGACGCAGCCCATGAACTTCCCTCGCAGCTTTGCACACTGATCGTTGCCGCGCTCGATACGGGACGCGTCATGAGCACCGGCATTCTTCTTGGGAGCAGACATGAACATCATCCAATACCTGACGACAATCCAATTTGGTGCGGGTGCCGTTTCATCACTTCGGGATACCTTGAGTGAGCTTGGCATTTCCAAACCTTTGGTCATCAGCGACCGAGGCGTAAAGGCAGCCGGCCTTCTGGATCGTGATGCGATGCAGGTGCTCTCTTCAGCCCCAGCCTTCCTCGACGTGCCAACTAACCCGACAGAGTCTGCGGTAAAAGAGGCACTGGCGGCTTACCGACAGCATGGTTGCAATGGCGTCGTTGCGATCGGCGGAGGCTCCCCCATTGACCTTGCCAAGGGCGTTGCACTCCTGGCAACGCATGAGGGGGAATTGGAGCAGTACGCCGCGATCTTGGGCGGCATACCAAAAATCACCAATGCGGTGGCGCCCCTGGTTGCCGTCCCTACCACTGCCGGCACAGGATCTGAAGTTGGACGTGCGGCGTTGATCACTCTGGATGACGGCCGGAAGCTCGGCTTCATCAGCCAGTTTCTCATACCGCGGCGGGCGATCTGCGATCCTGAACTGACGCTCGGCCTTCCCCCTGCCCTCACTGCAGCAACTGGTCTCGATGCTCTATCCCATTGCATCGAAACCTACCTGTCACCGCGCTACAATCCACCGGCTGAAGCGATCGCCCTGGATGGCTTTGTGCGCATCTGGGACGCTCTGCCCAAAGCCTATGCCAATGGGGCTGATCTGGCGGCCCGTACCGAGGTCATGATGGGGGCCCTGCAGGGCGGCTTGACCTTTCAGAAGGGATTGGGCGCCGTGCACTCGCTTAGCCATGCGCTTGGCGGATTGAAGGAGTTGAAGCTTCACCACGGGACGCTGAACGCGATCCTGATGCCGCCGGTCCTGCGGGCCAATGCATCCGATGCCACGGCTGCTGGGAAGATCAGGCGGATTGAGGCGGCGGCAGGCGTCCAAGGCCATTCATTGGCCGATGCCCTTGATGATTTGAACCGTAAGCTTGGTATCCCAGGTAAGCTTTCGGAACTTGGTGTGACGCGCGAGGTCTTCGACTGGACCTGCCAACGCGCACTTGCTGATCACAGCCACCAAACCAACCCGCGGGATCTCTCGAAAGAGGAATATGCCAAGATCCTCGAAAGTGTGATGTGATGGCGGTAACGAATGATCGGAAAGATGGTAATCAGGCCCGGCCCGTTGCATTGGTAACGGGTGCCAGCCACGGCATTGGCGCTGCCACCGCAAGATTGCTGGCCGCGGAAGGCTTTGACGTTTGCGTAAACTATCTTAGCGACGCAGATACCGCCGCCCAAGTGGTTGCCGATTGCAAGGCTGCGGGCGCCCGCGCATTGGCAGTGCGTGGAGATGTCGGCGATCGGGAAGAGGTCCGGCAGTTGTTTGCGGCCTGCGACGAAGCCCTCGGCCGCCTGTCATGCCTGGTAAACAACGCCGGCATCATCGGACGAGCCTGCCGGCTGGAGGAGCTTCGTCCCGAAGATCTCAACAAGACGTTCGCGATCAACACCTTCGGCACCGTGTATTGCACCCAGGAGGCGGCGCAGCGGATGTCGACGCGGCATGGCGGAAATGGCGGGACGATCGTCAACATGTCGTCCCTCGCCGCAACACTGGGTAGCCCAAACGAATACATCCACTATGCCGCCTCGAAAGGCGCGGTGGAGACGATAACGGCCGGCTCGGGCAAGGAACTGGCGCCGGAGGGCATCCGTGTCAACGCCATCCGCGTCGGCACGACCAACACCCGGATCCATCAGGAAGGCGGAAACCCGGAGCGCCCGGCAAAGATCGCCGCCGTGACGCCGATGGGACGCATTGCTGAGCCAGAAGACATTGCTCGAGCCGCACTGTGGCTCGCATCGCCGGGATCCGGTTTCGTCACCGGTACCGTCATCACGGTGACGGGAGGACTGTGAACAGACGACGCTTGCTCGAACGACACCACTGCGAACATTGGGAGGAACAACATGAAATTCGCTAAAGGTATCATTGCAGCTCTCTTGCTTTCCGCAACAGCCATGCCCGCATGGGCAGAATATCCCGACCGCCCAATCACATTGCTGGTCGCGTGGGGTGCAGGCGGCGGCACCGACGCTGTGGCGCGCGTTGTCGCGGTGGGTCTTGAAAAGGAACTTGGACAGTCCGTCAATGTCGTGAACCGCACCGGCGGCTCCGGTGTCGTTGGCCATTCGGCCATGGCGGATGCAGCACCAGACGGCTATACGCTCGGCCTCGCGACGACCGAGGTCAACCTGATGCACTGGCTCGGCCTCACGAAGCTGGACTATAATGTCTACACGCCACTTGCCCTGATGAACCAGGATCCTGCCGGCGTGCAGGTTGCGGCAGATTCTGAGTACAAGGATCTCGCCGCGTTGCTTGAAGCCATCAAAACCTCGAAACCCGGGACCTTCCGTGCGACCGGCAGCGGCCAGGGATCGAGCTGGCACGTGGCGATTGCGGGCCTGCTCAATGCAGAAGGAATCGACGCTTCGACGGTGACTTGGGTGCCGAGCGACGGCGCCGCCAGCGGCCTTCAGGAACTGCTGTCCGGTGGCACGGAAATCGTTCCCTCCTCGCTTGTCGAAGCACGTGCTCTGATCGAAGCGGGCCGCGTCAAGTCGCTGGCCTATATGAGCAAGGAACGCTCCAAGCTTTTCCCGGACGTGCCTACCTTGAAGGAAGAGACCGGCTCCGATTGGGAGTTTGGTGCATGGCGCGGGATCGTTGCACCGAAAGGCTTGCCGGACGATATTCGCGACAAGCTGATTGCCGCGCTGGAGAAGGTCTACAACAGCGAGGAATACAACAAATTCCTGAGCGCGCAGGGCTTTGGAGCCAACTTCCTTCCAGGTGAAGAGTTCGGGAAGTTCATGGCAACCAACGACGTGAACTTCGGTGAAACCATGAAGGCAATCGGGCTCGCCAAGTAGACGTTTTGAGCGACGGCAGGCCTGGTAGAACTAGGCCTGCCCGACGATCATAAATCAGGTGCTCTTATGCGATTTAGCGACACCACGATCGGAGCGGTATTCCTGCTCGCAGGTCTTCTATTGGGCTGGTACTCCTTCACCCTACCGGCAATCCCTGGGCAGGAATATGGAGCGGCGACTTTTCCCATTCTCATCGCTTTGGGCCTCGTCGCCTGTTCTGCCCGCCTCCTGTACACCGGCATCCGACAAGGCAACGAGCCCCTTGTTTTCCTCTCTCATGAGGTGAGAAACCCGCGTAGACTTGCCGGTGTCGTGGCAACGCTGTTTCTCGTTCTTTTCTACATCTTCTTCGTGCACATCCTCGGTTTCATCCCGACCGCGATCATCATCACTCTGTCCCTGTTCCTGATCCTGAAGGTCCGCCCGCTCAAGGCTGTGATCCTGGCTATCATCGCGGCTTTTGTTTGCGATCTCATTTTCAGGACGACGCTGCTCGTTCCCCTGCCGTTCGGGATCGTCCCGCGGCTTCCCTGGTAGGAGATAAAGATGGACGTCATCCTTCAGGCGGTAGGGCTCGTCGCGACCGGCAATGTCATCATGACGATCATTGCCGCATCGATTTTCGGGCTCTTTGTAGGCGCCGTGCCGGGTCTAACCGCCACGATGGCAACGGCCCTGCTCGTTCCGCTTACCTTCTTCATGGAGCCTGTCGCGGCCGTTGGTGCTATCGTTGCCTGCTCGGCGATGGCAATTTTTGCTGGCGATATCCCGGGCGCGTTGCTGCGCATACCAGGCACACCCGCCTCCGCGGCTTATGTCGAAGACACCTACAAACTTACTCAAAAGGGTCATGCGGAACTCGGGCTGGGCGCCTGTGTCCTCTTTTCCGCCCTCGGTGGGCTATTCGGCACCGTCGTCCTGATATTCGCGGCACCTTCGCTCGCTGAATTCGCGGTTAAGTTCTCCTCGCCCGAATATTTCTGGATCGCACTTCTCGGTTTGACTTGCGCCGTTTTCATGGGGGCATCCAGTCCAGCCAAGGGCCTCCTGAGTCTCTTCCTCGGCCTTACTATTGCATCCGTTGGGTTGAACAACCCGGCCGGCGTGCCGCGACTCACCTTCGGCTCAACCGAAATGATGGCTGGGATCGACTTCATTCCGGTCATGATCGGCATCTTTGCGATCTCGGAGGTATTACGCACGGTTCTAAGTGGTGGCGAAGGGTGGCAACAGACGCCAACGGTGGTGGGAAACATCTTCCGCGATTGGGGCGGCATGCTGAAGACCTACTGGAGACAGCTTCTGCGCGGCAATGTCACCGGAACAGCGGTTGGCATCCTTCCCGGTGCCGGGTCGGATGTTGCAGCTTATGTCAGCTACGCAATCAGCCGCCGGTTCTCCAAGACGCCGGAGAAATATGGAACGGGTCATGTCGAGGGTGTCGTGGAGGCCGGGGCGGCGAACAATGCCTCCTTATCCAGTGCCTGGGTCCCTGCCCTCGTCTTCGGCATCCCTGGCGACACGATGACCGCAATCGTCATCGGCGTACTCTATGTGAAGGGGATGAACCCGGGACCGACGCTGTTCATCTTCAATCCGCAGACGATCTATGCAGTCTTCCTTATCTTCATTCTTGCTAACCTGATCATGATCCCGCTCGGCTGGGCGCTGATCAAGTTTTCGAAGAACATCCTTCGGGTCTCCAAGGCGGTTCTCATGCCGCTAATCCTGATCTTCTGCATCGTCGGCGCGTTTGCATCCAATAATGCGGTCTATGGTGTCACCATCATGCTGATCTTCGGTGTGGTCGGTTATCTGATGGAGGAAAACGGGATACCCATTGCGCCATGTGTGCTTGGCATCGTCATCGGGCCGATCCTCGAAAAGAATCTGATCACGACGCTGATCAAGTCACAGGGCAACCTGATGGACTTCATCAACCGCCCGATCTCCTTCGGCATCTTCGTGATCTTCTGCCTCGTGTGGGTATCGATCATCATCTCCTGGATCAGGGCGCCTCAGCCGAAAGACGAGATGATCAGCGCAGAAACTGACTAAACTCAGCGCCTGCCTCTTTCGAAGAAAGAAGCAATCTCATCGCGAAAAAAGAAAGGTCAGCATATGTACAGCGACATGAAGGGCTCGACCCACGCGCTTGCTTCATTGGAGATTGCGATCAAGGCCATTCCGGATGACCCGCGGGTCTGGGTACCGCAAGCGCCGAACGTCTACTTCCGCCCAATGTTCCTGAACACGCTTGGCGGTCAGTGGTGCAATCTTTTGAAGGTAACGCGCTCCGGGATCCTGTCCCGCCATGTCCATCCGGCTCCGGTGTTCGGCATGGTGTTGAAGGGGAAGTGGCACTACTTCGAACACGACTGGGTCGCAGAGGAGGGTTCCTTCGTCTTTGAGCCGCCGGGTGAGATTCACACCCTGAACGTGCCCGAGGATTGCGACGAGATGATCACCTTCTTCAATATTTCCGGCTGCATGGTTTACCTGGACAAGGACAACAAGCAGATCGGTTATGAAGACGTCTTCACCAAGATCGACATGTGCCGCGCCCACTATGAGAAAGTCGGACTAGGAGCGGACTATGTCGACCAGTTCATCCGCTAACACCGCAGACTGGGCTCGCAGCTGGCTTGAGAACCGGCGTGTTCTAGTCACCGGTGGAACTGGCGGTATTGGGGGCGCGATCGCCGGAGCTTTCGGCGATGCGGGTGCGACAGTCTACGCGACGGGGGCGACAGAAACCGAATGCGAAGCGGCTCGCGCCTCCGACCATTCCGGTTCGATCAGTTACAGCGTGCTGGATGTTCGCTCGAACGACGAGGTCACGCGTCTGATCGATAGGTTTGACGGCCTTCATGTCGTCGTCAATTGCGCTGGAATCATCCGTCGCGGCCACGAGCGGGACCCGGAGGTCTTCAACACCGTAGTCGACATCAACCTCAACGGCACGATGCGGGTGTGCGAAGCGTCACTTGATAAACTTGCCGCAAGTGGAGGCTCCATCATCAATATCGCCTCGATGCTGAGCTTCTTTGGTGGCGGGCTGGTGCCGGGTTATTCAGCGTCCAAGGGGGGCATCGCTCAACTTACGAAGTCGCTAGCCATCGCCTATGCTCCGAAGGGAGTTCGCGTGAACGCCATCGCACCCGGGTGGATCGCAACGCCACTTACACAGGCGCTGCAAGATGATCCGGCACGCGCCGGCCCCATCCTGGCGCGCACGCCTATGGGGCGGTGGGGACGGCCGGACGATCTGCGAGGGATCGCCCTCTTTCTTACAAGCCCGCACGCCGCCTTCATGACGGGTACGGTCATCCCTGTCGACGGCGGCTACTCCATCTCTTGAGATCTCCTCGGGCATGCACCGAGGAGCTCGCTATGTGAAGCTAGTGTTGAATGCCACTGAGAGTTGACCCAACGCTGGAGCGCACCCGACGACCTGGATCAGCATGCGATTTAAAGATACACTCCGTGGTCCTCAGTCGGGCAGGGCTTACGAAGCCAGAGCGCCGTATCGTCGCCATTCGACGGCATTCAGGTTCCAGCGTTGCCGGATATCAGAAACGGCGTCATCGGACGACGTGATGCACAGCGCTTGATTGTGTCATCCAGCTCATCGGGTTTGTCATGCGTCCTCTGCTTTTCCTGATCGTCATCGGCATCCTCGCAACGCCAAGTTACGGGCACGATCCTGTCCTTCTTAGCCCGAACAGCAGCGAGCATCTATTTCAGTGCGGCGCTGCCTTCGCAATCATGGCGAAGGTCTATCAGGAAGCGGGGAAGTTGGACCGCTCAACCGGATATCAGAGGAAGTTCGAGAACCTTGCAACACGGGCTGAGGATGTGTTCGCACGGCCGAACCGCTCCAAGAGCGATGCTGAAGCATACCTTCAGAAACACGTCAGCGTTCTGAGCGCCATTGCTGCTAAAGACCCAAAGCTTGTCATCAACTTCTCCCGGGTCTGCGACGAACGCTTCCCAACCTAATTGCCGCTGTTGGCGCTTCTGCGACTTCAGTTCGTTCGCAGTTGTGCGAGAATGGCTCCCTACAATGACTTGGCGAACTCAACCCCGATTAGGTGGCGATGCGCTTTGGCCGCACCGCCTCCTTGAGACCCAATCGCTACTGGGCCGCAATCGCAGCCATGGCCGCTTGAGCCTGCTCGACCACATCCACCCCGATCTTTTCGCTATATTCCTTCACAACGGGTGCTACGCGCTCACGCATGGCTGCAAGGGCCTCAGGCGTAGGCTCGGTGATCTCGAACCCCTTTGCGATTAGCTCCTGCTCGAGGTCCTCCGCCGACTTGCGGGAAATTTCCCGCTGGAAGGCTGCCGATTCATTGGCGGCTTCCAGGACAAGCTCCTTGTCTTCCTCGGAGAGACTTCCAAACCACTTCTGGCTCGCGAGGAGGACAAACGGCGTATAGACGTGGCCAGTCTTCACAAGATGCTTCTGCACCTCATAGAACCTGGCGGTATAGATCAGGGCGTACGGAGTCTCCTGACCATCGACGGCTCGGTTTTCCAGGGCGGCGTAGAGTTCAGGCCAGGGGAGCGGTGTCGGGTTGGTTCCCAAAGCCGTCCACGTTGCAATGAACAGTGGGTTCGGGATGACCCGTATGTTGAGCCCGGCCATGTCTTCCACCGTTTTCACGGGACGGACGGCGTTTGTCATGTGACGGAACCCGTTGTCCCACCATGCAAGCCCCACGATGCCGGTCTTTTCCTTCAGAAGCGAGAAAAGACGCTCTCCGACCTCACCGTCCATCACGGCGTCCACGGCGGCAAAGTCCTTGTAGAAGAACGGCAGGTCGTAGATCATGAATTCCGGAACGACGCCGACGAGATTGGGCGTCGGGCCAACCATGATGTCGATGAAGCCGGCCTGCACCGAGGCCTGCATGTCGGGCTCACTCCCAAGCACCCCATTGCCAAAGGTCTCAATCTTGATGCGACCGCCCGTTTTCTCGTCGACGAGCTTCGCGAAGTGGCGTGAGGCTTGTCCCACCGGATGATCCTCCGTCGGCACGTAGCCAAGGCGGGCATTCTGGGCGATGGCCGGAGCGGTGGCCAGAAGGCCTCCGATAAGGGCCGCAGTCAAAAGCAGTTTCATAGCGTTCTCCTCCCGAGAATGGTTCGATGTACGGATCGTCCCCAAGGCGACAGGCGCTACGTGAAGTGCTCTCCCCCCCGGCCCCTTAGAGATGATCTGTCCATATTATGGACAATATGTCCAACATTGGGAATTTGGCCAGACTGCTCGCAGATTGTCAACGCTCGTGCTCGCTGCACCGCATACCCGCGGACATCACGCCCCTCCGTTGGATCGCCTCGCCCGGACACGGGTTCGTGACCGCCACCCTTATCACGGTAACTGAAGGCCTCTGGTGTTTCTGCTGACGTCACGCCTGCAGGGCGTACGATTAATCCGGTCGTTCTCTTTATTCCAACCGCGAATAGGCGAACGCGCCGGTTGCGCGCCCGCCAAATCCTGTTCAGTGCAACCACGCCGCCGGTACTGTCACTAGCTGCGGGAAGATGACCAGGAGGACGATAAGGATCATCTCCGCCAGGAGGAAAGGCCATACTCCCTTCAGCGCCGAGTCCATGGTTGTACCGCTGATCCCGCACACAGTGTTTAGAACTGTCCCAACGGGTGGCGTGATCATGCCAACAGCGGCGGTCATGATGAAAATGACACCGAAATAGACCGGGTCAATTCCTGCAGCGTTCACGAGCGGAATGAGGATGGGCACGAGGATCGTGATCGAAGGCGCGAAATCGAGCACCATGCCTATGATGAAAATCGCGAGCACGATCATGGCCATCAGCAGGGTGGGCGTATCGATGAATGGGCTGAGAAGCGCAACAAGCTGGGCAGGCAAGCTGGCAATCGTCATCATGAAGCCGGTAACCATCGAAGCCGCGACGAGCAGCATGATGACGGCCGTCATGCGACCGGCTGCGAGCAAAGCTTCGTAAAGTAACTTCGGCGTCAGTTCCCGGTAAACAACCAGACCCACGAACAGGGCATAGGCGGCGGCGACCACGCCAGCTTCCGTCGGGGTGACGACGCCAAAGCGCAGTCCGACCAGTATGATCACCGGCAACAGTAAGGCCCANCCCGCGGTCAGGATCGCCTTCGGCAGATCCCTGCGCGGCAGCTTGGGNCGNACTGCGGCCGTTTCCTTCCGGGAGACGAACCACCAGGCGAAGATGAGNCTGACGCCCATCAGGAGGCCCGGAACGATACCAGCCAGAAACAGGCCGATGATGGAGATATTCGCGGTGACGCCAAGGATGATGAAACCGACAGAGGGCGGGATGACGGGAGCGATGATGCCGGTGGAGGCCATAAGGCCCGTCGCCCGGTCCATGTTGTAGCCCGCATCCCGCATAAGGGGGACAAGCATGACCGCGAGCGTCGCCGTATCTGCGATCGCCGAGCCCGAGAGGCTCGCCATCAGGAGGCCGGTACCAATGACCACGTAGCCGAGCCCGCCGCGCAGGTGGCCTACCAGGGCAAGCGCGACATTGACGATCCGGCGGGAAAGGCCGCCGGCATTCATGAGTTCGCCGGCGATCAGAAAGAACGGGATCGCCATCAGCGGATAGCTATCCGCGCCGTTCACCAGGCGTTGCGCCAGGATCTGCGCGTCCAGGTTGCCAAGCAGGATCATCAGTGCGACCGCGGACAACATGAGGGCGAAGCTGATAGGAATGCCGATGCCGATTGCGCCCAGAAGGGAGCCGAGGAATACAACGCCGCTCACTGCATTTTCTCCGAAGGTGCCACGGGGACGACGGTTAGCGGCGGCTCAGCCGCCTCCGTACTCGACCAGGTGGCAGGAAGACTGCCGCGCAGCGCCTGCCACAGCCCGACCAGAAGGCACACTGCCATCGTGATCGCAGCGACGAGGGCAGCAGCGTAGTTGAGGCCGACGGGCAGGCCGGAGAGTGCCGCGCGGTTGCCCCACTCGATGAGAGTAAGTGACCAGCTTCCCATTGCCAGCAGCCAGCAGCACCAGAGCATCAACCCGTATGCAACAAGGAAGCAGGCGAAGCGCGCCTTGCGGGGAAGGCGCGAGACCAGCGTATCAACGCTGAGATGGACTCCCTTTGCCAATGCAACCGCGGAACCGAGGAAGATGACCCAGATGAAGAACAGGCGGGAGACCTCGACGGAGAAGGCGATGCCCGAGCTGAATCCGTATCTCAGCACGACATTTGCGAAGACAAGAAGGCTCATGAGAGCCATAAAGATGACAACAAGAACGTCAAAGGCCTTGAAGAGCCACTGCAAGGGTACGGGCATAGGTGCTCCCAGAAAGCTGTGAACTCATGCGACGCCTTCGTCATGCTCTGACGAGGGCGGTATTCGTCATGCGTTGCCCGCACGCGGTGAGAAGAAGTATTCGTCGCGCAGGGTCAAGCTAGGGCGTCAGACGCCTTCGACCACCGAGAGATGAGCCTTGGCGTACTTAGCGCGCACTTCGACGGCTTTCTGGTATTCGACGGAGTTGTAGCAGGCGAGCGCGGTTTCGTAGTCCTTGAACTCGATAACCACCACACGGTTTGCGTCGGGTCCTTCCATGACCTGGTGCCGCCCGGCACGAGCAACGAAAGTCGCGCCGTATTTGTCGAACGCAGCCTTGTTCAAGGCAATGTACTCTTGGTAGCCCTCCTGGTTGGCAATATCGACCATGGCAAGCCAGTATCCTTTTTTCGTCATTGCTTCTCCTCCCATCAGCAATTCCGTGCCCTCGCGGGATATCGACCGTCCGATGCGTTCCTATTCAGTTGACCCCGCCGTCGACCCTCCTCGACCAAACGACAAGACCGCAATCGAATACTGACTACAATATGGACAGTTTGTCCATAAACGTGTACTGCCGGCCAGTTTCCTTGTCAAGCTTGCCGGGAGGTCTGCCATGAGCCTGAGAGACCTGCAGGAAGATGCACGCGCAAGGGCTCGCAACCCCGTGCCCGGAGCGGCTTCGTTCTTGAAGTTCATGAACGTGCTCCAGGTCATCGCGGATTGCCCAGGCGCACTGGATATGGCCCAGATCACCAGGCGCACGCGCTTCCCGCGCGGTACGGTCTACCGCCTCGTGGCGGCGCTCGTCGCCGAGGGACTGGTCTCCCAATCCGGAGAGAACGGAACATTTCGCTTGGGACCGCGCCTTCTCCAGCTTGCCGCGAAAACCTGGGAAGATTCCGATCTTCGGACGATCGCCAGGGATTTCCTCGCCTCGCTGCGCGACGCGACGGACGAGGCGGTGCACCTGGCAGTGCCAAGCAACAACCGTATGGTCTACATCGACAAGCTGATCGGATCCAGCACCGTGCAGATGAAGACGAGCATCGGTGGCCAAGTGGAGTTCCATTCCACTTCGGTGGGCAAGGCCTGGCTGTCCGGCCTGACAGACGACCGGCTCGAGGAAATCATCAAGGGGCTGGAGTTGACGCGCCACACCGCCAATACGCTAACGAGCCCCGAAGCGCTGCGTGAGGAATTGAAGCGGATCCGGGAGCAGGGATTTGCGTTTGATGACGAGGAGAACGAGCCGGATATCCGCTGTCTCGGCAGCCCGATCTTCAACCGCCAGCGGGAGCCAGTCGGAGCGATAAGCGTCAGCATGCCTGTGTACCGGCACGACGCGCGACGTCACGAACTCTGCGCCAGACTGGTACGTGAAACGGCAACACGCATCACAGCCGAACTATCGAGAATCCCATAGGCCATCTCAGCACCGTTGCGGCAGGACGTCTGGACACTTCCTTGAAAGCAATACCAGAGACGACCGTGTGGAGATGGCAGCGTTTCGATTCCAGCCTATGCTTGCTTCCTGTCGCGAGTTGGCGCGGAGCCTGACCAAGCCGAGCCGCGAAGTCGATACTGCGTTCGCTGTACTTGGCCATTAATAGCCTCTGCGAAGTTAGGCTGCTTGCCGAACGTCGGCATGCTGACAGACCAGAACCATTGTTTGAGGCGAAGGAAGATGCAAGTTCATTTGCCGATCGAAATCAGTCAGGCGACTGCGTACCGCCTCATCAAGCTATTCCGAGCCGGCGGCACCGTGATGAGCCTGGTGGAGCGGAAGCCGGCAGACCAAAAGGTCACCGAGCGTTAGATGACAAGCGAGAGAAGATCATCCGTAGGACGATCAGCCGATATTACCTTACTAGCACTCGTCCGCGAGTTTCAGAAGCTCCGCCCCTAATCGCAAGCCACAAGAGGACCTCTTCTACGCACTCACTGCGCCTTGACAATCTGTTAGCTACCATACATGATTGTTTGGTACCTAACAACCTCGGGCAGCGCTTGCTATGAATGATCAAGCTGGTTCGGAATTATCCGCAATCGCGGGATGGACAAAAAGCTGCTATCTCGCCGGTCGCGCTCTGATGGACGCGACTTTGCGCCCTTACGATCTCGGCGCAACGCAATGGTACGTGCTTCGACAGTTGGCGATCCATGGGCCAACCCCACAGCGCGAACTCGTACGGCTGCTCGATCTGGAACGAGCGACATTGAGTGGGGTCGTGGCGGCTCTCGTGCGCAAGGGGTTCGTCGTCCAGTTGGTGGGCGGCAAGGACCAGCGCCAACGAACCCTGCAGTTAACGGATGCAGGCAAGGCGCTGTGGGACGATCTCCCTGACCTCCGGTTCATCCGCGACGCGGCCTTTGGCGGCATCGACCCCGCCGAACTCGCGATCGCGGTCCGCGTACTTCAGACGGCCACCGGCCGACTGCATGACCTCCTTGGCAAAGGGAACACCCAATGACGATCCTCATAACCGGAGTGACCGGACTTGTAGGCGAGCGCCTGGTTCCTCGCTTGATCGAAGCGGGCGTTAAGTGCCGCGTGCTCATCAGAGCCGGCAAGCAGGCTCCGGAGAATGTCGAGGTCGTGACGGGGGACATTCTCGACGCCGCTTCGCTCGAAGAGGCGGTGCAGGGGGTGACTGCCGTCATTCATCTGGCGGCAGTCTTCCGCACACAGGACCTGGACCTGATCTGGAAGAGCAATCTCGATGGAACCCGCAACCTCATCGCTGCCTTGAAGGCCCACGCTCCTGAGGCTCGCCTGATCATGGCAAGCACCTCGCACGTTTATTCCGTCGATAGTCCGCATCCAGGGAGGGAGGATGACAGCGTCGACCCACAGCATGCCTACCCGGCGAGCAAAGCGGCGGCGGAGCGAGAGGTGCGGGCAAGGATCATGTCCCAGGACGTGGTGTAGCTTAGACGGCCACGGCTCATCCCAGAGGGCCGGATGAGTGTCAGCTTGCGGCTGGCAGGCTGATGCGCGGATCATCGCTCATCGTGGCGATTGTCTCAAGTGTCATGTAGCGGGACCGCTGGATGGCCCATTCATCGTTCTGTTCGAGCAGGAGCGCGCCGACGAGCCTGACGATGGCGTCATCATTGGGGAAGATGCCGACGACCTCGGTGCGCCGCTTGATCTCGCCGTTCAATCGCTCGATCGGGTTGGTCGAGTGAAGTTTGGCCCAATGCTGCTTTGGAAAGGTCATGTAGGCGAGCACTTCTTGCTCGGCGCTGTCCATGAGACTGGCGAGTTTCGGTACCTTTGGCCTGATCTGCTCGGCAACGTTGCGCCATTGAGTGCTCGCCGCCTCTGGCGTGTCCTGGGCAAAGGCCGTTGCGATGAAGGCGGAGACGACACGGCGTCCGCTCTTGCCGGCATGGGCCAGAGCATTGCGCATGAAGTGGACCCGGCACCTCTGCCAAGTCGCGGATAGCACTTTTGATACTGCAGCTTTGATGCCCTCATGTGCATCTGAGACGGCGAGCTTGACGCCACGCAGACCCCGCCTGGTCAGCTTTCGAAGAAACTCGGTCCAGATCGCCTCGGCCTCGGACGTACCGATCTCCATGCCGAGTACTTCACGCCGGCCGTCGGTGTTGACGCCGACGGCAATGATGACTGCAACAGAGACGATGCGCCCGCCACGTCGGACCTTCAAATAGGTCGCGTCAATCCAGAGGTAGGGCCATTCGCCTTCGATAGGCCTGTCGAGAAAGGCCTTCACCTTGTCGTCGATCTCTTCGCACAGGCGGCTGACCTGGCTCTTGGAAATGCCGCTCATACCCATGGCCTTGACGAGGTCGTCAACGGAGCGGGTCGAAACGCCTTGGATGTACGCCTCCTGAATGACAGCCGTCAGAGCCTTCTCCGCCATCCGGCGCGGCTCCAGGAAACTGGGGAAATAGCTACCAGTGCGAAGCTTGGGAATGCGCAGCTCGACGGTTCCCGCCCGTGTCTCCCAGTCCCGGTCGCGGTAGCCGTTGCGCTGGGCCAGTCGAAAGCCATTCTTCTCGCCATAGCCCGCGCCGGTCTTCGTGCCGACCTCCAGCGCCATCAGCTTCTCGGCAGCAAAGCCGATCAACTCGCGCAGCAAATCGGCATCAGCGCTCTTCTCAACGAGTGAGCGCAGGTTCATCATGTCGTCGGTCATCGGTGGTGTCCCTCAGGTTGGTCATAAGCAACCCGTCCCTACCGGAAATCACCGATGGCTATGAAATCCAGCTACACCACTCCATGGGACACGATCCGGGCAAGCGGCCTGACCTTCGCTATTCTCAGATTTCCGTTCGTCTATGGCGAAGGCGATGGACATCTTGAAGCTTTGCCCGAACATATAGGCGCATGGCATCCGGCACAGCGGATGAGCACGATCCATCATCAGGACATAGCTGCTGCGATGCAGATGGCATTGAACGGAGCGATGGATGGTCGCGTCGTCAACATAGCGGACGACGCGCCCCTGTCCGTTTACGAACTTGTCGAGGTGATAGGAGCGAGGCTGCCTTCATCTTCCGTGCCGCTGCCAAATCCCTGGCACTTGACGATGGATGTCTCTCTTGCCCGCAGCCTCGGCTTCAAGCCCATTGTGAGAACGGTATACGAAGCTCAGCGCAACGGGCTGATGTAGGACATCGCGCCGCATGTAGGGCCTTCTGCTACATAGGCGCCACCGCCCCAAGCATCCATGGAGGCGATAGAAGCGCTGCCTCACATTCCTTTTTAGACAGCGACAAAGCCGCCGTCCACCAGCAATTCCTCACCACCGACGAAGCTGCTTTCGCTCGACCCCAGAAACAGCACAGCCTTGGCAACTTCTTCGGTTCGGGCGAGCCTGCCGAAGGGGATGGCCTGCTTCATCCACTCCTCCGCGCCATCATTGGCCTGAAGATAAATCTGCATAGCCGGGGTTAGGACCATGCCAGGTGAGACGACATTCACACGTATCCCCCTGTTTTTGAGATCAGCCGTCCATGTCCGGGCAAAGGAGCGGATCGCAGCCTTCGTTGCGCTATAGACCGAAAGGTTGGGAAAGCCCTTGCTCCCCGCGCCGGAGCCAGTGAGCACGATAGAGCCACCGGCAGACATCAGCGGCAAAGCCTTCTGGACCGTGTATACCGTTCCTTTGACGTTGATGTCGAACAGACGGTCAAAGTGGTCGTCCTGAATGTCATCGATTGACGCGGATTCCGACACACCAGCGTTGGCGTAGACCACATCTACGCGTGCGTGTTCGCTTTTGATCTGGTCAAAGAAGCGGTCCATATCTGCGGGATTGCTGACATCCCCTTGAACCCCGGTCGCGCCATGGCCGATTTCGGCGAGCGCTTCTGCAAGACGCTTTGCGTTGCGCCCTATGATGTAAACGAAGGCACCTTCGGAAGCAAAAGCCTTGGCCGTCGCTAGGCCAATACCGTCCGTTCCGCCCGTAATCACCACGACTTTCTTGTCAAACCTCATCATCATTCCGATCTACAAATTATATGGAGGGTTGCTCCATTTATCATATGGAGGCATTTTCCACTTAGCAAGCCCGCACTCGAAGGAATAAGAGTTGATCGATGAAGCACCCTTGAGAGCCGATGCCCAACGCAATCGGCAACGCATACTCTCGGCCGCAGAGGAAGTGTTCGTGGAACAAGGTGCTAACGTAGCATTGGAAGAGGTAGCGAAGCGTGCCGGAGTCGGAATCGCGACGCTCTATCGACGGTTCCCGACGCGCGAGGAGCTCCTGGCCGCAGCCTATAGCGCCCGGTTCGAGACGTTCGCGAAAACAAGTCTGTCGCGGGACGCGGAACTTGATCCCCTGAGCGCAATACGTGCCTACCTTGAGGGGCTGGTCCAGCACAGCAACGTCTATCGCGGACTTGCGGCATCGCTTGGGACGGTCCTAGCTGTTGGGACCCCCGGTTGTGTCGCTACCAGCAAAGAAGGTGCCCGGCTTCTGGCTCGTGCGCAGAAGGCGGGAGTGGTTCGGTCTGATGTCAGCTTCAACGATCTCGTCTGCGTTGCGATGGCGGTCTCTCTGGCGACCGAAAAACTGGAATCACCGAAAGCTCACATTGCTCATTTGGTCGGCGTGTTCCTGGATGGAATCGGCACCCGCTGAGTGTGGCTCCTGATGACACTTTTGGCGCACAGGCTAGGTGACGCGGGCGCCGGGGCCGTGTCTGCTTTTAGGCGAGCGCGACGGCAGCCTCTATGACCGACACAAGAGCGCTTAGCGGGCGGCGTTCTCCTCTACCTGATCAGGTAGCTTGCGACGACATCGTCGCAGCGATCGCCGGCACTGATAGCAATGACCGGGGGGAAGAGTTCTAAGGCTTCCACGTCAACCAGCAGGGATCTTTCTCGGTAATCCAAAACCGCTGGGTTCGGGCCGTCGGCTCGATCAACCGACCCGAGCGTAGACTGCACCCAGGGGATCGGCAATTGAGGATAAAGCAGCTTGGTTCACAGAGAAGAGTTGGTGACTTCTCGCGGTTCATTGGATGCGATTGCGCTCTGACAGTCGTGGCCACGGTCGTCTCAGTCCCGGCAGCCAACCGCGCGATCATTGATGCTGGTTCCAAGATCCTGACGTCAGATCTACTTGGTTTGACTGGCTATGGCCATGTGTTGGGACGCAACGATATCCTAATCGATCAATTGTCGGAGGAACACGGTCGACTTGTCAGCGATGATCCCATCAATCTAAAAGTGGGTGAGAAAGTGCGCATCGTGCCGAACCACGCGTGTGTTGTTACGAATATGGTCGATAGCCTGTTCATTGTTCGTGACGGCAACATCTCACCGGAACCGCTGCCGGTCTTGGCACGGGGGAAACTGGTGTGATGCCGGCATAGGATGTGTCGGATTATGTAGCTAGTCGCATCCTTGCAATTGGGAACACGAACCACCGCCATTCTTGCGCTCTCGGGCAGTTGAGCGGCGGAACCTCTGGATCCGTTGTTCGGTAACTGCGAGCATCACTAGGCAGAGATAACCGGTACGGGGCCGGTTATAGTCATTCAAGATCAAGAAAGGTGCTGGATGCGGACAAAATGTCACGGCACGATGTGTTGTTCGGTTCCAGCCTACTCCTCGACAAGGGCGACGATGCAAGCTCTACGGATCGTGCGTACCAGTGCCTTATCCGTATCATCGTATTTCAGTTGGCAGGGTGTAGCTGTAGGCAACAGCAAGAACTTCCTGTGGTGAGGCGGTGCCTCCCTCCACCCAAGGACGACGACCGCCCGCAGCACCGCCGGCAAACTTTCAGCCTGGCGCAGCACGGCGTGCCATTCTACCAGCTCGCGTCCTAAGACAGGCAATCGTCTAGAAGACGTGAAACGCGGCATCTGCAGTGGTGCATTGAACGTGCGAACGTCGTGGATACTTTGTTGACCTACCATCTCCGGAGCATAGCCATTGCGTCAGTCAGCATTGCGACGCATTACTACGGCTGCGCCTGAATTTGCGGCAGGCGCAGCTGTTAATGGTGCGCAGAGGCCGCTCGATGAAATTGAACCCCCTCAGGATTTTCCTTGCCATAGTGGACACCGGTAGCCAGCACGCTGCCGCGCGGTCCCTGGGCCTGACGCAGCCGGCAGTGACAAAGGCCCTGCAGAGGCTTGAGGCGGAACTTGATGTGAGGCTGTTCGAGCGGTCGGTACATGGCGCCTCCCTCACCGAATATGGTCAGTTGCTGCTTGCTAGGGCCCGTCTGATCGATTCCGAGCTCAAGAGTTGCGTCGAGGCTTTGGATCAGGTTAAGGGGCAGCGCCGCGGCTCCATCTCTATCGCGCTCTCCCACCTTCCCGGCACTCTGCTTCTGCCGAAGGTGCTACAGGTCTTTCGGCAGCAATGGCCGGACGTTGATCTCCGCGTCGCCGCAAGCGTGTATCCGTTTCTTCTATCGCAAGTCCGCGACGGATCGCTAGATTTCGCGATTGCGCCGGCCCCCAGTATTGACTGGCCCGAGGACCTCCTGCGTGAGCCGTTGATGATGACGCGCTTATCGCCCGTGGTGCGACGCAACCATCCGCTGGCGGCTGTTCACAATCTGGAGGCGCTCGCTACTGCCGAATGGGTATTGCCGACACAGGAAAGCGCGTCAGCCCAAGCCCTGCAAGCTGCTGCCCGACGACTGGGCCTGCCGCAACCATCCTGTCGCCTTACCTGCGAAACCTTTTCTGCGATGATCATGACAGTGGCCGCGAGTGATCTGATCGGCCTGATCCCCAGCGAAATGGTTCCAAGTATCGCTACCTTTGCCGGTGTTACAGAGGTGCCTATTAGCGAGCGGCTGCAGGGCGCCGAACTCTGCCTCATCCGCCGTCGTGCGGCCGTCCTAACCCCGGCTGCATCGGCACTGGCCGGGCATCTCTCCAGCGCTGCGCGCAAGCTTATGCAGTGAGTTACTGAGTGATAACACGTGGTTATCAGGATGATTATTAGTCGTCTTACCGCACGACGAAAACCGGTTACCATCGTAAGCGGGTAAGCGAGTTCATCGGGCCTCGCCTCTATCCACCCAATGCCGAACGCGCTGAACTGAGGGGTTCTCGCCGAAGATGAAGACCGGTCATCGGAACACCGAGACCAATAACTGGGGGCTTTTATGAAATCGATCCTAAAATCCATGCTCTTGACGAGCGTGATCGCTCTTGCCGCGGCCGCGCCGTCTGCGGCCCAAGAAATCAAGGTCGGGCTATCGCTGGCGCAGAACGCCAGTGGCTTCGACTTTATCAACGGCATGTACGAAACCTTCAAGGCCGAGGTCGAAGCAAATTCGGACATGACGGTTGATCTCGTCTATGCTGGCGCGCTTGGTGCGCCGAACGAGCGCCTCAACCAGATGCGGCGCGGCGTCATTCAGATGACGGACGCTGCCGACGGCAATTATGCAACCATTCATCGCGACATGCAGATCCTCAACATGCCTTATCTGTTCTCGTCGGAGAAGGCTGCTTGGGCTGTGTTCGATGGACCATTCGGCGAAGCGTTGGCAGAAGACGTTCGCAAGAAGACCGGGATCAAGGTTTTAGGCTGGTGGGAATCCGGCGGTTTCAAGCATTTCAGCGCCTCAAGGGCGATCAATACACCAGAAGACATGAAGGGACTAAAAGTACGTGTACTGGGTCCACTTGCGACAATACCGGTCGAAGCACTGGGCGCCTCCCCTGCTCCGATAGCATTCGGCGAACTCTATACCTCGCTCAAGACCGGCGTGGTTGACGGCCAGGATAACTCCGTCTCAGTTTTCAATCTGGTGAAACTGTACGAAGTTCAAGCAAATCTGAGCCTGACCGGCCACACCTATGCCTTCGGTCCGCTGGGCATCAACGATGCCTTCTTCAGCCGTCTCGATGAGGCTAAGCAGAAGGTGATCACCGACGCCGCCGCCAAGGCAATTTCGTTCAACCGGAGCAAGTCGCGCGAGGTCGAAGCAGCCGCTATCGAGTTCGCAAAGGAGCATGGCGTCAACATCGTCGAACTCGACGCAGAAGGAAAGACCGCCTTCCGCGAGATCATGCAACCTGCTGCCGTCAACTGGCTGAAAGAGAATGTTGACAGTCCTGAACTGATTGATCAGGCCATTGCCGCCGCTAAGGCTGCCGAGTAGGACCGGCCGTGGTAAGGCAGATATTGGACTTCTTTGACAATGCGTTACGTGCGGTAGCAGCGCTTTGTCTGGTCGTTCTGACCGGGCTCGTCCTCTACCAGGTCATCAGTCGCTATCTGTTCGGCTGGGTTCCCCTCTTCACCGAGGAGACGGCACGTTACGCGATGATCTGGATGGCATTGCTGGCTGCGGCCGCAGGCGTGCGGGAAGCGGCACATATCCGTATCGATTTTGTGCCCAACGGCATTAGCGCTGTGTCCCCCGTGGCCCGCAGGGTGCTTGACGTCCTGCTGGACGTCATCTCGCTGACTGTGTTCCTGGTCCTGATCTGGTATGGCGTCGACACAATGATGTTCGCCGACGGCCAGACCAGCGAAGGCATGCGGATTCCCCTGTCTTATCCTTACAGCGTCGTGCCCATCGCCTTCTTCTTCGCTGCAGTCTTCGCCGCGCTGCGCATCGTCGCCGGAACACGCAAGTCATGACATTCTCGCTCGCAGCTCTGATCGTCAGCTTTCTGGGCCTGATCCTTGTGGGCCTGCCAATCGCTTGGGCGATGATGGCGTCCGTGCTGGTTTGGGTCACCGTGACCGGCAACTGGCACTTCATGCCTGTTGCCTCCGAACGGGTCTATCAGGGGATGGACACCTTCGTGCTGATGGCCGTCCCTCTGTTCATCCTGGCAGGTGAGTTGGTCAATGAAGGCAAGATCACTGACCGGCTCATCAACTTTGCCAACGCGATATTTGGCTGGATGCGCGGCGGCCTTGCGCAGGTCAATATCGGCGCATCGATCCTCTTTGCAGGCATCACCGGCGTCGCACTCGGGGACATTGCATCGCTCGGTCGCGTATTCATTCCGTCAATGGTGCGGCAGGGGTACACATCTGCTTATGCTGCCGCGGTGACCGCATCTTCGTCGATCATCGGCCCGATGGTGCCGCCCTCGCTGATCGCCGTGATTTACGGCTCGATGACGGATGTTTCGATCGGCGCCTTGATGGCAGCAACGCTGCTACCTGGATTGCTGATCGGCGTAGCCCAGATGACTCTGGTTGCCATTCAAGCGCGCGTCTACGATTTCCCCCGTGTCGACATGGACCGGTCGCCGAAAGCCTTAGCCAAGGTGACCGGCCGCGCGGTTGTGCCGCTGATGATCCCCGTTATCATCCTTGCTGGCATGCTCGGCGGCATTATGACGCCGACCGAAGCCGGAGGCGTAGCTGCAGCCTACGCCCTCGTTGTGTCCCTAGTGCTGTTTCGCTCCATCCGGGTGCCCGCCCTTGCGAATGTCTTCACCCGCTCCGCGCTGTTTTCGGGGCAACTTCTGATCATCGTTGGCTGCGGTGCCGCCTTCTCATGGGTCATGGGTATGGAGAACGTGCCCCGTATAATCGGGTCGGCCGTTGAAGGCTGGGGCTTTGGCTATCTCGGTACGATGCTGGTGTTCAACCTCATCCTACTGGTGCTCGGGATGTTCATCGACCCGACCACCGTCATCATCCTTTTCGGGCCGCTCCTTTCAGCAGCTGCCACGCAGGCGGGAATCGATCCCCTGCATTTTGGCGCGGTAGCAATCCTCAACCTCAACATCGGCTTGTTGACCCCTCCGCTTGGCGTCTGCCTCTTTGCGGCTGAACGACTGGCTGAATGCGGGCTCGGTCCGTTGTTGCGGTCCACCATCCCTTTCCTGCTGGTGACGCTATTCACGCTTGTGCTAGTCGCCGCCTTCCCGGGCTTCAGCCTATGGCTTCCCAACGCTCTTGGTTTTTAAGGCAATTGCAATGACATCCAATAAGACACCAGTAAGTGAACTGACCAACGGCTCCGGCTATTTCCTCTACCACTCGATCGGGATGTATCCTGGCAAGGCCGAAGCGATGGCAAGCGCCTTCGCCGCCTTCAGCCAAAGCTGGGGAGCTTTTGACGACAGCCAATGGATGACTGCGCTGCGGATGCGCCAAGAATTCATCGATCTTTGGTCTGCGCTTATCGGCGCACCGGCTGGCACGCTCACGTCGGCAGAAAATGTTACCACCGCGCTCTATAGTCTGATTGGGTCTCTGCCGGCGGAGCATCTGGCGGGACGCAGCATCCTCGTCGCTGGTGATTGCTTTCCAAGCCTGCATTTCCTACTCGCCGGGCTGGCGCCCCGTTTGGGTTTTACGTTACGGACCGTTCCCATCCGAGCAGGCGAAAGCTGGGTGCATGACGAGGACATGATCGAGGCCTGGGACGAGAATGTCGGGCTGGCTCTGCTGACCCTGGTCACATCGACCACCTCGCATCGTTGCAATCTTGACGCGCTCGTAGCGCATGGGCGAAAAATGGGCAGCCTTGTCGGCGTCGACATAACTCAGGGCGCGGGGCTGCTGCCGTTCCGCGCCCAGGAGCCTCAGGTGGATTTCGTGTTGTCGACCAGCCTGAAATGGATCGGCGGAACGCCGGGAGCCGGCATTATACATGTCTCCAAGCCGCTGCTCGAAACATGTACGCCGGAGTTGCGCGGTTGGTTCAGCCAGGAAAACATCTTCTCTTGGGATCTTGCGTCTTTCGCCTTCGCTTCGGATGCGCGGCGCTTCGATCACGGTACCCCATCGGTGCTGGCCTGTGCCGGTTCTGTCCCGGCGCTCAAGTGGCAGGCCAACCAGGACCGCGAGGCGCTGCTGCGGCACAACAGGGAGCTCGGCCGGATCATCATCGATGCCGCGCCTTCGCTTGGTCTGCAACTCGTCACCCCTCGTGAGGAGTCGAAACGCGGCGGCAGCATCATGCTGCGGCTACCGGAAGATGCGCGCCCCGATGCTATTGTGGGCGCCCTACGCTCCCAAGGCATATACACGGATGCGCGTGGGCAGGTCATGCGGCTGTCGCCGGGCATTGTCACAACCAAACAAGGTGTCGAGCGGCTGCTAGAACGCCTCGGCACGGTCTTGAGGCAATCTGCATGAGCCTGTCGCTTGGCTATAGTCATGCCGCAACGTCGCTGCTGAACGTGCCGGCAGAGAAGGCCTTCGCCTTTATGGCCGACCCGATACTTCTCGGTCACTGGTCACTGGGCTGCATGAACACTCGCCCTGCTGGCGCCGACGACATCTATACCGGCCACTCCTTGTTTGACGGCGGGCAAGGGTATTTTCAGATCGATGCAGATCCGGACCGCATGATCATCGACTACAGGCTTGGAAAGCCCGAGCGCATGGTCCCTCGCATATCGGCGCGTATCATCGAAGCCGAAATCTGCGGTCTGGAGGAACACCAATCCTACGTGACGCTGACGGCATGGCGCACGCGCGACATGGACGATACGCGCTGGCATCGCCTGTGCGTTACCCACGAGGCGGAGATACTGCTGATCAAGGCCCAGTGCGAAGCTTTCCATGCACAGAGTCCTCCGCTGTGGCCTAAAGCAAAAGTTTAAGTTCGGGAGTGACCGGTCACGGCTGAGGTAATAGCGGCGGCTCGTCGCGACTGGGATGGCACCTGCGAGGCCTTCCATCGCCACGCCGCAAATCGATCCAAGGAGGTTCAGCGCGTAATGCGGTCCACCGTGATCCATTTGAGCCGATCATGTGCGTCTTGGAGGCGGGACAGCCCGCTTGCCGAATATCGCAAGATCACCGATGAGATCTTGAAGCGGATGGATGACGCGTCGGCGCTGATTCATCCCCGCATAATGGAGCCCGTGATGAAAAACCTTTCGACCTCCACACCGCCAGCCGATGCTGATGCGATGAAGGCGATCCAGCCTGTTATCTGCTATCCGGTCGAGACGTTGCCCCACCCCGATCTGGACCCATATTACGAAGCTCGCAAGGACCTTGACTTGGTCGACCGCGTCATCGTTCCACCTCGCGAAGCTGCGAGTTTCCGGGTATCCGCTGGCCACTTCTTTCGCATCTCTGTTGAAGGACCGCAGGTTGGCGACCTCAATCTCTTCAACGCCAACAATCGGTCCGAGCGCTTCTATTCGGGAAAGACACGGGCGTTAAACGGCACACATGTCGGACTGGGCGACCAGCTATTCTCTAGCTTCCCGTTCCTGCGCCCGATGGCGACCATTACCCATGACACGCTTGACTGGTACGGCTTTGACTCCTTTGGTGGCGCGGTCCATGACGTGATCGGCACCCGTTGCGACCCCTACACCCACAACCTCCTCAGCCAAGGCGACCAGTATCACCATTGTTGCCATTCAAACCTTACGCGCTCGCTCTCCGCAGCTACCGGTCTGCCGCTTTCCGAGGCAGAGAGCCACGTTCATGACGTGCTCAACGTCTTCATGTGCACTGGCTTCATGCGTGATACCGGACAGTACTTCATGAAGGCGTCCCCTGTCAGGCAAGGTGACTATCTGGAGATGTTCGCCGAAATCGATCTGTTGGGTGTCTTGTCTGCATGCCCCGGCGGAGATTGCTCCGCAACCCACTCCTCTGATCAGGCCGTCTGCTATCCGATGTATGTTGACATCTATCGCCCGGCACAGCCTCCTAAAGGCTGGTCTACACCCCCGGTCAGCGGGTACGACCGTTCGCACGGCCTGCCTGCTGCCAAGTAGCAAAACAAGTGACACGGGCGCCTCAGCGATGCGCCTGTTCAAGATACGACCGAAAGCGTGGCTGGTACGATGTTGGGCAAAGGGTGAGTGTGCAACACGATTCATGTCCGTGAACCTCTTCTGATGCCGCTATTGCGCTATTGCGCAATTGGCTCAGAGGCGACACGTCGCCCCGGCATGCCGCTTCGGGGAAGACTACGCCAACTTCAATGACCTCGTGGCTCACATCTCATGTGCGCTCAAGCCGGGGTCCAGAACTGGTGAACCCCATCTGCGAGGAAATTGTTTCCGCTTTTGCCTCACAGGTCACGGGCTTTACCGTCGGTGATGAGGTCTATCCAAGGGGGGGTCCCAAAGCGGGCGCTCGGCCTCAAGGACAGCTCTCGCTTTTTCATCCCCAGCCTTTTTAGCTTCCCGGCAGCATACTCGTTGACGCCGGAAATACCCTCGATACTATATCTAGTGTTCGAGGTTCTTCCGATTCGCGTCGGAAGCTAAGACGGGAATACCGGTGCGCAATGGCCATCTGGCCGGAGCAATGCCGGAGCTGCCCCCGCAACTGTAAGCGGCGAGCATGCGATCAACAGTCCACTGATGCGGCAATGCATTGGGAAGGCAGATCGGATGCACCGACCCGCAAGCCAGGAGACCTGCCTCGCAACGAAAACGTCCACGGGCGGGGTGTCCGGAAGGTCGCGGGTATGACGCAGGATGATCCTGCGCGTGCCGCTTCCCCGAACATTCCGCATGAGCAACTTCGGGGTGAAGTCCAATGGTTTTGAGTTCCAACTCACGTCAGCGCGAATGACGGGCGTCTAGCGTCCGGCACCGGCTTTTGCCGCCTTCATCTTTGCTTTCGATACGCACGGACATCGATGGATGTCCGAATGATCTCCCATGCGTTTTTGCCATCAACACGAGGATCACATGGCCATCACCGTTTACTCCAAACCCGCCTGCGTACAATGCACTGCCACCACCCGAGCGCTGGATCACCAGGGGATCGACTATACCGTTGTCGATGTCTCCGCTGACGCGGCTGCCTATGAACTTGTTCAGGGCCTTGGCTATCGTCAGGTACCGGTTGTGGTTGCAGGCGAAACCCATTGGGCAGGTTTCCGACCGGACATGATCAACGGGCTTGAAGCCTGATGGCCAAGGCGATGGGTGAGATCGTCTATTTCTCCAGCCGTTCGGAAAACACCCACCGCTTTGTATCGCGCCTTGGTCTGCCTGCGCGGCGAATTCCGATCAGCGTGGGTGAGCCACTTCATGTGGCCGAACCCTTCGTCCTTGTCGTCCCGACCTATGGCGGCGAAGGCGGCAGAGGAGCCGTCCCAAAACAGGTTGTCCGCTTCCTCAACGACGCGGCGAACAGGAACAACATCCGTGGCGTGGTCGCTGCGGGCAACAGCAACTTCGGTGCGACCTTCGGGATCGCAGGCAACATCATCTCGCATAAGTGCCAGGTGCCGTACCTTTATCGGTTCGAGCTTCTTGGCACGGACGAGGATGTGTTGAACGTCAGACACGGATTGGAACGATTTTGGACGTGACCACCTTCGAACAGCCGATGAAAACATCGGGGTCGGACCTCGACTACCACGCTCTCAATGCGATGCTGAACCTTTATGACGAGCACGGTCGAATCCAGCTCGACAAGGATCGATTAGCGGCTCGGCAGTATTTCCTGCAGCACGTCAACCAGAACACGGTCTTCTTCCATAACCTGCGGGAGAAGCTCGATTACCTGGTGCGCGAGGGCTACTACGAGCAGGAGGTACTGGATCAGTATTCCTTCAATTTTGTCCGTGACTTGTTCGATCACGCCTATGAGAAGAAGTTCCGGTTTCCGACCTTCCTCGGTGCGTTCAAATACTACACCAGCTACACTCTGAAGACCTTTGACGGGAAACGGTACCTGGAGCGCTACGAAGATCGTGTCTGCATGGTGGCGCTGGCTCTCGCTCGCGGCGACGAGGTTATGGCACGCGATCTGGTTGACGAAATTATCTCCGGCCGCTTCCAACCGGCTACACCGACCTTCCTGAACGCCGGGAAGAAACAGCGCGGCGAACTGGTGTCCTGCTTCCTCCTCAGGGTCGAAGACAACATGGAAAGCATCGGTCGCTCGATCAACTCAGCACTGCAGCTTTCCAAGCGCGGCGGCGGGGTCGCGCTTTGCCTGACGAACATCCGTGAAGCCGGTGCACCGATCAAGCATATCGAGAACCAGTCGTCCGGTATCATCCCGGTGATGAAGCTGCTCGAAGACAGCTTCTCCTACGCAAATCAGCTTGGTGCGCGTCAGGGTGCAGGGGCTGTCTATTTGCACGCCCACCATCCGGACATCATGCGCTTCCTCGATACCAAGCGCGAGAATGCCGACGAAAAGATCAGGATCAAGACCCTTTCGCTTGGCGTCGTGATCCCGGACATCACCTTCGAACTCGCGAAGAACAACGAGGACATGTACCTGTTCTCGCCCTACGATGTAGAGCGCGTCTATGGCGTCGCCTTCACCGAAATCTCGGTGACGGAAAAATATCGCGAACTGGTAGCCGACAGCCGCGTCCGGAAGAAGAAGATCAAGGCTCGCGACTTCTTCCAGGTGATCGCCGAAATCCAATTCGAGAGCGGCTACCCCTACATCATGTTCGAAGACACGGTGAACCGTGCCAATCCCGTTGCAGGGCGCATCACCATGAGCAACCTCTGCTCTGAAATCCTGCAGGTCAGCGATGCCAGCACGTTCAACGACGATCTGTCTTATGATCACATGGGCAAGGACATTTCCTGCAATCTCGGGTCCCTGAACATCGCCGCCGCTATGGACTCTCCCGACTTTGCAAAGACCATTGAGACATCGGTTCGAGCACTGACTGCCGTCTCCGACATGAGCCACATCGCCTCGGTTCCGTCGGTTGCCAAAGGCAATGCAGCGAGCCACGCCATCGGGCTTGGCCAGATGAACCTGCACGGGTATCTCGCCCGCGAGCGCATCTTCTACGGCTCTGAAGAAGGTGTCGATTTCACCAACATCTATTTCTACACCGTGACTTATCACGCCATCCGGGCTTCCAACCGATTGGCGATCGAACGAGGCCAGAGCTTCGAAGGCTTTGAGAAATCGAAATACGCGTCCGGCGAATATTTTGACAAATACACCGAGCAGGAATGGAAGCCTGCGACTGAACGGGTGGTTCAATTGTTCGAGAAGGCCGGGATCGCCATCCCCACCCAGCACGATTGGCTGGAGTTGAAGCGGGCCGTCACGACTGGCGGGCTCTATAACCAGAACCTGCAGGCCGTGCCGCCTACCGGTTCCATCTCCTACATCAACCACTCGACGTCCTCGATCCACCCCATCGTGTCCAGGATCGAAATCCGGAAAGAAGGCAAGATCGGTCGCGTCTATTACCCGGCGGCTTTCATGACCAATGACAACCTCGACTACTACGAGGATGCCTATGAAATCGGCCCGGAGAAGATCATCGACACATACGCAGCGGCCAGCCAGCACGTCGACCAAGGCCTTTCGCTGACGCTCTTCTTCCGTGACACCGCAACCACCCGGGACATCAACCGGGCGCAAATCTACGCGTGGAAAAAAGGCATCAAGACCATCTACTACATCCGGCTCCGCCAGATGGCACTTGAAGGCACGCAGGTTCAGGGCTGCGTTTCCTGCGCACTCTGATCAATCGAGGACATAACAATGAATATCGCCATCAAGCCGATCTCGCGGGTCCGCGCCATCAACTGGAACCGTCTGGAGGACGACAAGGACCTCGAAGTCTGGAACCGTCTCACCGGAAACTTCTGGCTGCCGGAGAAGGTGCCCCTGTCGAACGACATCCAGTCTTGGGCGACGCTGAAGCCGGAAGAGCAGCAAATGACGATCCGCGTCTTTACCGGGTTGACCCTGCTCGACACGATCCAGAACGGTGTTGGTTCGGTGAGGCTGATGGCGGATGCGGCTACGCCTCATGAAGAGGCTGTGCTCTCCAACATTTCCTTCATGGAGGCGGTACACGCCCGATCCTACTCATCGATCTTCTCGACGCTGTGCCTGACCCCTGACGTCGACGACGCTTACCGCTGGTCAGAGGAAAATGAGTTCCTCCGGAGGAAGTCCGCGCTGATCATGGAGCAGTATCAATCCGACGACCCGCTGAAGAAGAAGGTTGCCTCGGTCTTCCTGGAGAGCTTTCTATTCTATTCGGGCTTCTACCTACCCATGTACTGGTCGAGCCGAGCGCGTCTCACCAACACGGCCGACATGATCCGCCTCATCATTCGCGACGAGGCCGTTCATGGCTACTATATCGGCTACAAGTTTCAGCGGGCCGTTGAAGTCTTGCCGGAGCAGGCCCGCCAGGCAATCAAGGATTACGCTTTCGATCTGCTGCTCGAACTCTATGACAATGAAGCACGCTACACCGAGGCACTCTATGACGGCGTCGGGCTAACGGAGGACGTCAAGAAGTTCCTCCATTACAACGCCAACAAGGCGCTGATGAACCTCGGCTATGAGGCGCTGTTTCCGGCGGAGGCCTGCAAGGTCAATCCGGCAATCCTGTCGGCGCTATCGCCGAACGCCGACGAGAACCATGACTTCTTCTCCGGCTCTGGATCGTCCTACGTCATCGGTAAGGCCGTTGCTACTCAAGACGAGGACTGGGATTTCTGATGTCCGCTGTTGGCGGTGCAAAGGAGACTGCTTTAGTCTACTCGGCAGATGAGGCGCATCGCGCACCTTGGGTTCAGGACCTGTCGATGCCTGCCCACGGGTCAGATGGAAACAGTTCCCGAGTGGCTGGTGTGATTGTGGGAGAGATCACCTCACCTCTCCCTGTACAAGTGATGCACGCACGTTAGGCAGATGCCGCGAGCTTGGATGCGAACTCGCGATAGCTGTGCAGGGGGCGGCCGAGTATTTGAGTCATCCGCGCGACATCACCCGCTTGCGGAACCATGCCATCACCCACCCAGCGTTCGGCCATCACGCGCATCTCATACGCCATCCACCTGGGCATCATGTTCGCGGAGTTCTGCTCGAAGCCAGACGGATCATCACCGCCATAGGCAATGGGACGCCCCAATGTTTCCGACCAGATGGCAGCGAGCTTCTCGCCAGTCAGCGTATCCGGGCCAACCAGGTTGATGGTCTCGCTTGGCAACTTTTCCGCCGCCCGGTCGCGCCGGATGAGTTCAATCGCTGCGACCTCAGCGATATCCCTGGCATCCACCATAGCGACGCCCGTGCCGCCAATCGGCATCGGGTAGACGCCGTGGGAGAAGATCACGTCCTTGATCATTACATCGTTGTCCATGAAGTAGGCAGGACGCAGGATCGTGGCACTGAAGCCCATGGCGTCCAACATGCGCTCTGCACCGAACTTGACTGCGAAATGCGGAACGTTCACGGCCTTATCGGCATCGAAAACCGAAAGGTAGACGACCCGCTCGACCCCGGCTTCACGCGCAATGTTCAAGGCGATGAGCGCCTGAGTGAATTCATCACCCGCTACCGCGTTCAGCAGGAACAACGTCCTGATGCCTTTGAAGGCTCGCCGCAGCGCGTCGATGTCGAGCAGTTCTCCCTGAACAACCTCGACGGCGGAAGGGAAACCTGCCTTGGCAGGATCACGCACGAGAACGCGAACATCGGCGTTGCGTGCCACGAGTTGATCAACGAGATGGCGGCCGACGCGGCCGGTTGCACCTGTGACGAGAATGGTCATGGAAGGTCTCCTTGGTTCGGATTGAAAGACTTCGTTATTGAAGACATGTTCAATGTGGATGGCTCACATCCGGACCGATAGATGCTAGGATAAGACCCATTGTCTCACAGGTGATACGATGATGGACTTGCTTGCGCTTAGTGATTTCGTCACCGTCGCCCGTCACGGAGGGTTCGGTCGCGCCGCGCGTGCGTCAGGTCGCCCGAAGGCAACGCTTTCGCGGCGTGTCGCTGAATTGGAAGCGAGCCTCGGGATAAGGTTGTTTGAGCGCGGCTCGCGGATGCTCAAGCTGACGGAAGAAGGGCGTGCGCTTCATGAGCGGGCGGGTGCTCTGCTGACGGAGCTTGAGGAGACTGCTGGCGCGATTGCCTCGGGTGGGGACAGGCCTCGGGGCAGGCTGCGCATGAGCGTGCCACTGTTGTTCTCACAGACAGCGATGGGGAAGCTGGCCGCCGGCTTTGCGCTCAAGTATCCGGAGGTGCGTCTGGAAGTGACGACCGAGGATCGCCCTGTCGACATGGTGGAGGAAGGCTACGATCTTGTTATCAGGGTAAATCCTGATCCGGATGAGACCCTTGTCGGACGACCTTTTCTACGCGACTCCTTGGTGGTCGTAGCTGCGCCGGGCCTTGCGGCTCCTGTTGAAGCTGTTGTGCCGGGCATCATACGCGGAACGCTTGGTGAAACGACGTCGTGGACTATGAACACGTCGACTGGTCAGACCCTTCTAAAGGTCGATCCGGTGCTCAGTCTCTCTTCCATGACGATGGTTCGCGATGCTGTGCGAATGGGCGTTGGTGCCGCCCGCCTTCCTTTGTCGCTGGTAAGCCATGATCTCGCTCAGGGTAGGCTGGTCCGATGGGGAGATGTCGATGGTCCGGAAACGGTACTATGGGCGCTTTATCCGTCGCGTCGCCTTCTCAGTAAGCGCGTGGCGGCGTTTCTTGACCATCTGAAGGAGGCATTTCCTTCCGGAACTGCCGAAGAGCTGGCAGCTTATGTGGGGGAGTAGTTGCGACCGCATGGCGTCAGACGACGCCAGTGACACCTTTCGGCCTAAAGGGGTCATTCCGACCGTCGGTGCCGAGCAAGCACTTCCCGCCGGTGGTATGGCGTGCCCGCTACCCGAGATCGGCAGACTGAGCGATCACCTCTCGCAACTTGTCGACCTTCGCACCGGCCCACTGCTTGGCGTCGTTGCCGAAAAGGAGGCGCGCCGGCGTCTCGGCTTGGGAAGCTAGCGCCACGATCCTCGCGGCAAGCAGCTTCGGATCGTTCGGCTGGTTGCCGTTAGCCCCTTCGACGAAGGATCTATATTGCGCGACCGCCTCGGCATAGTCTGGAATGTCTATGCCGCCGAAGCTTGCCGACTTCCGATCCATGAAGTCGGTGCGCAGCATTCCCGGTTCGACCAGGAGCGAGCGGACGCCGAACGGTGCCAGTTCCTCTGCAAAGCCCTCCATCCAGCCCTCGACCGCGGATTTCGACGCAGAGTACACCGACCCGCCGCTGTTGGAGACCAGGCCGCTGACAGATGATATTGTAACGATGAGTCCGGAGCGACGCCGACGCATGTGCGGGGCGACTGCCCGCGCGACGTTCATCGTGCCAAACACGTTCACTTCGAACTGACGCCGTATAGCGGCATCCGTGAAGGTCTCGAAGAAACCCAGTTCGGCGTAGCCCGCGTTGTTGACGAGCACGTCGATCGAACCGAACCGACTAGCGGTCTCGGAAGCGACTGCCCTCGCGGCTTCGGCGTCGGTGATATCGAGCGCCAACGTGTGCAGGCGATCGTGGGAACCTTCAAGGCCATCGCGAACGGCGTCAGCGGACCGCGCCGTTGCCACAACCGTTTCTCCCGCATCGAGAGCCGCGCGTGTGATCGCGCGTCCCAGTCCCCGGCTCGCGCCCGTCACCAACCAAACCCTAGCCATAGCCGTTCCTCGCGTTCTTGACTGTCATTGGATATGTAGGCCTGATAATAAATCGAGATAACGGGCTAATAAGTAATAAGGCCCATTAGCAGGACTAAACAATGCGGCCAGATCAGTTCGGCGACCTTGCCGTTTTCGCGGCCATCGCCTCAGACCGCAGCTTCACGCGCGCCGCCAGGCGGCTTGGCATTACGCAGTCCGCGCTGAGCCAAACCATGAAGCGGCTGGAGGGCCAACTTGGCTACCGGCTGCTCTCTCGCACAACGCGGAGTGTCGCCCCGACCGCTGCCGGCGAGCGGCTGCTCGCGATCCTGTCGCCGGCATTGTCCAGTTTGGATGACGAGATTGAGGCGCTATCGCAGGCACGCGGGGCGGCGACCGGGACTGTCCGGATCACGACGGGCAAACACGCTGTCGACACCGTGCTGTGGCCGATGCTACCGTCCTTCATGCGCCGTTACCCCGGCATCGAAGTTGAGGTGTGCGTCGAGAGCGAGATGACCGATATCGTCGCGGGCCGGTACGATGCAGGCATCCGCCTCGGCGAGCGATTGGAGAAAGACATGATCTCGCTGGCGGTCGGGCCTCCGCTTCGCGTTGCGGTGGTGGCCGCTCCTGGTTACCTGAGCAACCATCCGACACCGATGGAGCCGTCCGACCTCACGAGGCATCGCTGCATCGCCTATGGCAGTGCGCATGGCGACCTGTCTCCCTGGTCGTTTGAACGCGACGGGCATACGGTGACGGTCGTGCCAGGCCGCGGGCCGGTATCCAACGACGGCGACCTGCTGGTGGCCGCCGCCCTTGAAGGTTTCGGCATCCTTTACATACTGGAGGACCTGGTGGCAGCGCCTATCGCCGACGGCCGTCTCATCCGCCTGCTGGAGTCATGGTGCGAACCGTTTACCGGCTATCACCTCTATTACCCTGACCGGCGAAGCACGACGGCCTTCGAACTGTTCAAGGACGCGCTACGAGCCCGCGGAAGGGCATAAGCTTCCAAGAGGCGTAGCCTCGGCCGCACCGCCACTTTTGGCAACGGCGAAGACGCCCTTCGGCCCGAACGGCAAGATAATAGTGCTCAACATCGGCGAGTGATCGTGGTGACGATAGTCACCGGTGGAGACGTGGCCGCCTCAGTTGAGTGGCATTAACTCGCAAGGGCCGCGTCAGACTCACAAGACGACGATTGAACAGCGTCTCCATCGACCATACGGGTAAGGTAGCTTCTTGCCTATCAAGTGGGTTGCGCTAGCTGACTGAGTCTACCTAGCTCAAGGTGTCTCGATGTCCTCACAGAAGCCTTCGCCGTTCAACCTCGATCCGGCACCCAAGGTCATCACGTTCGACTGCTACGGCACGCTCGTGCAGTGGTACGAGGTGCTTCTGCGCGAGATTGAAACCACGCTCGTAGGGCATGGAGTTCAAGACGTGGATGCTCCGGCAATTTTCGACAGCTTTTCAGCACAAGGGCGGCACTTGACGGCCGAGAAGCCGCACCGCCTCTACAAGGACATCTTGCGGGCTGGTTTCAAAGCAGCCTTCCGTGAGCACGGGGTCCCGCTGAGCGAAGGCGACCTCAACCGAATTGCCGCTTCACCGATGACGATGGGACCTCATCCAGATGTTCCGGATGCCCTCAACCTACTGCGGGAGCACTACAAGCTGGCAATCTTCACGAACTCGGATAACGACTTGATCGCACCGACGGTGGCACGGATTGGCGTACCCTTCGATTACGTCATCACCGCCGAGCAGGCGCAGGCCTACAAGCCATCCAGACAGCTCTTCGAATATGGATACCGCACCATGGAAGTGGCTCCCGAGGAAACGGTGCATGTGGCGATGGGCATGTACTGGGACATGAAAGCGCGTCATGAACTCGGCTTGCGCGGCATCTGGGTTGGCGCAGTTTCAGCCGCCAACCCGGTTCGACGTGCCGCTCCGGCCGTTGCCAGCCCTGCCGCCGCCCCGGTCTCTTCGCCGGCACGTGGCATGGTCAACAAGATCGCGC
>Ga0065721_10003428_pt1 | contig 47202 bp, 48 predicted proteins | sample Mesricmetagenome_FD_59108 | JGI IMG/M metagenome (GOLD analysis project Ga0065721, IMG submission 59108) | Mesophilic microbial community from rice straw/compost enrichment Sample: eDNA_1 v2 (version 2) | ecosystem: Engineered > Solid waste > Grass > Composting > Bioreactor | place: USA: Davis...
AAGGGGGGCGCCTCTTCACGCGGGTAGAAGCTCGGCAGCCGGACCTGCAATAACGGTACCGCCTGAATCCGGACCCGTGGGAAAATCCGGTTTCGTGACGAACGGCCATTGGCTCGTTCTGTTGTGTTTCATTAGGGCCAATGGCCGTTCGTTACCGTGAAACCGATATCCCGCACGGGAGAGGCGGCGCTTCGGCGCGTCTATTCGCCCTTGCCGAAGAGCTTGCTCAGCATGTCGGCCATCGGGCCGGATTTCGGCAGTTCGGCCTGCGGCTTGCCGGCACGCGCCTGGCGGATATGGCTCTGGGCCTTGGGGGCGGGGGCCGGCCCGGGCGCGTCCGCTCCCTTCGCGGCCAAGGCCAGCTTGTTCATGAAGCCGGCATCGTCGCCCTTGAGCAGCAGCGGCGCCTGGCGGCCGATTTCCGCCAGCAGCGGATCGAGCCAGGCCTTGTCGGCCTTGGCGAAATCGCCCAGCACATGGGGCGTGACGAATTCCTTGCCCGGATGGCCGATGCCCAGCCGCACGCGTTTGTAGTCGAGGCCGATCTGCGGATCGATGGAGCGCAGGCCGTTATGGCCGCCATTGCCGCCGCCGGTCTTGACGCGCACCTTGCCGGGCGCCAGGTCGAGCTCGTCGTAGAAGACGATGACGTCGCCGGGGGGGATCTTGAAGAAGCGGGTGACCTGCTGCACGCTGTCGCCGGACTTGTTCATGAAGGTCTGCGGCTTGAGCAGCAGCACGCGTTCGCCCCCGATGCTGCCCTCGGCCAGAAGGCCGGCATGCTTGGATTTCCAGCCGGAAATGCCATGGGCGGCGGCGATGGCGTCGACGGCCATGAAGCCGATATTGTGGCGGTTGCCGGCATATTGGGCGCCGGGATTGCCGAGACCGACAAGCAGTTTCATGGATCGGACCCTTGCAAATGAGTGAGGCGGCCATGCGGCCGCCTCGAAACGCTTTCGCGGTGCCGAAAGGATTATTCCTCTTCGGCGGCAGCCTCGGGCTCACCTTCGGCGGCTTCGGCGGACTTGAGGCCCGACGGCGCAACCACGGTCGCGATGGTGAAATCGCGGTCGGTGATGGCGGCCTTGACGCCCTTGGGCAGGGTGACGGCCGAGATGTGGAGCGAATCGCCGATATCGGTGCCCGACAGGTCGACGGTGATTTCCTCGGGGATCTTGTTGGCCGGAGCGATCAGCTCCACGGTGTGGCGCACGACATTGAGCGTGCCGCCGCGCTTGAGGCCGGGGCTCTTGTCTTCATTGATGAAGTTCACGTGGACTTCGACATGAAGGGTGGAATTGCCCGAGACGCGCAGGAAGTCGATATGGATCGGCTGGTCCTTGACCACGTCGAGCTGATAGTCGCGCGGGATCACCTGATGCACGGTGCCGTCGACATCCAGATCGAGGATGTGCGACTTGAAGCCACCGGCATAGATGAACTTCAGGGCGTCCTTGAATTCGACGGAAACGGTGACGGGGGGCTTCTTGTCACCATAGATAACGGCGGGAACACGTCCCTGACGACGCACTTCGCGAGCGGCCCCCTTGCCCACTCCCTCACGCGCCTGTGCCTTGAGCACTTTATTGGCAGCCATGGAAATCATCCATTCTGGGTTGGTGTATGTCGTTCCTACAACAACATACGCGCCCGTCCTCCAGGGGTGACGAGCGCTTCATGGCGGCGGATATAGAGGAAATCTGGTGACTTGGGCAAGGAATAATCCGCGTTTCAGGTGTAGAAAGCGGACTATTCCGATTTCAGTCGAACAGGCTCGACACGCTCTGTTCGCTGGCGGTGCGGGCCACGGCTTCCCCGATCAGCGGGGCGATGGTCATGCGGCGGATATTGGCGGCGGCGCGGGTGGCCTCGGTGTCGAGGATGGAATCGGTGACCACCAATTCCTTGAGCTTGCTGGCCGCGATGCGTTCCGAGGCCGTGCCCGAGAGCACGCCATGGGTGATATAGGCCGAAACTTCCTTGGCGCCGGCCTTCAGCAGAGCCTCGGCAGCATTGACCAGGGTGCCGCCGGAATCGACGATATCGTCGATGAGAATGCAGGTCTGGCCCTCGACATCGCCGATGATGTTCATGACTTCGGAGACGCCGGCGCGGGGGCGGCGCTTGTCGACGATGGCGAGGCTGGCGCCGATGCGGCTGGCGACATTGCGGGCGCGCACCACGCCACCGACATCGGGGGAGACGACCATGACGTTCTTGACGTCGTAATTGTCCTTGATGTCCCGCACCATGACCGGCGCGGCGGTCAGGTTGTCGGTGGGAATATCGAAAAAGCCCTGGATCTGGGCGGCGTGCAGGTCGAGCGTCAGCACCCGGTTGGCGCCGGCTTCGGTGATCAGGTTGGAGACCAGCTTGGCCGAGATCGGCGTGCGCGGGGCCGATTTTCGATCCTGGCGGGCATAGCCGAAATAGGGGAGCACGGCGGTGATGCGGCGCGCCGAGGAGCGGCGCAGCGCATCGGCGATGATCAGCAGCTCCATCAGGTTGTCATTGGCCGGGAAGCTGGTGGACTGGAGGATGAACACATCCTCGCCGCGCACATTTTCCTGCACCTCGACATAGACTTCGTTGTCGGCGAAGCGCTTGACGGTGCAATCGGTCAGCGGAAGTTCGAGATAGCTGGCGACGGCCTGCGCCAGCGGACGGTTGGAGTTGCCGGTCACCAGCTTCATGTCGCGATCCTGTCTCAACCGGTCCAGGGGGAGGACCAACCAGTTTCGCGGGCAGCTTTAGCGAGTCGTTCCGGCACGTGCAACGCCACTTTGGGCGAAGCGGTAAATTAAACCTGTGTCATCCCGATGACAGCGATCTGGCGGCCCGTCCTGGTGCCCTGATGGGTGGCATAGCGGTGGGAGAAATAGCGGTCGGGATGGGCATAGGTGCAGCCGCCGACGCGCTCGATGCTGGCTATGCCGGCAGCGCGAAGCTGCGCTTCGACGAACCCGGGCAGGTCGAAATGGGCCTGGCCGCCTGCCGGAACGTGGAAATGATGCGTGCCGCCCGGGTGCAGGGCGAGAAAATCGGTCCTGAACTTATCCCCGACCTCGTAATTGGGCGCATGAATGGTGGGCCCATAGGCGGCAAGGATGCGGGCGGGATCGGCCCCCAGTTTTTCCATGGCGGAGACGACATTGCCGATAATGCCATCGACAGCGCCGCGCCATCCGGCATGGGCGGCGCCGATAATGCCGGTTTCGGGATCGGCCAGGAGGATCGGAGTGCAGTCGGCGGTGAGAATGGCAAGGGCGAGGCCTGGTTTGGCAGTAACGATGGCGTCGGCCTCGATGGCGGATGCCTCGACGGGTTCTTCTATGGTTTCGACCCGGGCGGAATGGACCTGCCGGAGAATGACGAGCGGACCCACTCCCATGGTGGATTTGACGAGGTCGCGGTTCCGCTCGACGATTCCGGCATCGTCGCCGACCGACCAGGAGACATTGAGGCCGGCAAAGTCTTCCGCCGAATACCCGCCCTGGCGGCCGAAAAAACCGTGGCGGACATTCGGGAGGGTGCCGAGGTTTGCGGCCGTTTCGAGCAGGGTCATGCGATGAATCCCGGCGGCATCAGCCCGGGGCTGTGGGCGCAGAAAACCTTGAAAAGCCGGCCCATCTGCTCGGGATTGACCAGGCGGTCATGGGCGGTGCGGATGTCGGTCGCCGAGGCCGGATTGGCGCGGGAAAGCGCGGCGGCGCGTTCGCCGATGCCGAGGCGGGTCAGGAATTCGCCCTGCGTGGCGAGGGGTTGGGTGGCCAGGCCCGCCTTGCGGGCGACATTGGCCAGGGCGCCGAAATCGACATGCGCGGAAATGTCGGTCTCACCCGGTGCCTCGAGCACGTCGGCATAGGCATGGTTGCGCACGCCCTGCAGGGTGTCGCCGGTCCGGGTGGCGGCATAGCCGTAATCGATGGCGAGCAGGCTGCCGCCGTGCCCGGCAATGACCTTTGCCAGTTGCGAGGTCACTTCGGCGGCGCCGAAGCAGACTTCCAGCATGGTGTCGAATTCAGCGTCGGACACGGCTTCCGGCATGGCTTCTGCCGGGATCGGGGTGGGCGAGAGGCCGAAGGCGCGCTTGCCGTCCACCAGGCCGATTTGCCGCTCGTGCCAGCCATCGGGCTTGCGGATGAATTGGCGGATGGGCAGGGCGTCGAAGAATTCATTGGCGACGACCAGAACCGGGCCCTCGTCGAAATTTTCGAAGTTCTGTAACCATTTAGGTTCATAGGTTTCCAGCCGGGCCTGTTGTTCGGCCATGAGGGGCGGGCTGGTTTCGAACAGGCGCAGATGCAGGGCGTCGCGGAAGCCGGGGGCGCGGCAGGCGACGCGCAGGATATCGGCCATGAGCGTGCCGCGGCCGGGGCCGAGTTCGAGCAGGGTAAAGGCTTTCGGCTCGCTCATCTGCTGCCAGAGATTGACCAGCCAGAAGCCGATAAGCTCTCCGAACATCTGGGAAATTTCCGGCGCGGTGATGAAATCGCCCTTGCTGCCGATAGGTTCGCGGGCCCGGTAATAGCCCTTGGACGGATGGGTGAGGCAGAGACCCATATAGGTGGCGACGGACATGGGGCCGCCGGCGCGGATCTGCATGTCGATCTGCTGCTCTAATGTCAGCACATTGTTCACGTTGAGAGTCTCACTTCCGGGCAATTGGCTGGCAGAGTGTTGACGTTCACGGTCGCAAGGGGTTGTCGCGGCGCGAAAGCGCATAGGCGACCAGGACGACGCCGCCGACCAGGATCGGCAGGCTCAGAACCTGGCCCATGGTGACCCAGCCGAAATAGAGGTAGCCGAGCTGCTCGTCGGGCAGGCGGACGAATTCCACCGCGATGCGCGAGAGGGAATAGCCGATGGCGAAGATGCCGGCGACGAGGCCCGGCTTGCGCAGCGCGTAGAAGACATGGGTGGCGATGCGGATGACGAGGAACAGCAGCAGCCCTTCGAGCAGGGCTTCGTAGAGCTGGCTCGGATGGCGGGCAACCTGCAGGGGGTCGGTGGGGAAGACCACGCCCCAGGGCGCATCGGTGGGCGCGCCATAAAGCTCGGCATTGATGAAATTGGCGAGGCGGCCGAGGAAGATGCCGATGGTGGCGACGGCGCCGAGCAGGTCGAGGCTCGAGAGCCAATTGCCGCCCTTGGAGCGGGTGAAGAGAATGGCGGTCAGCATCAGGCCGAGCATGCCGCCATGATAGGACATGCCGCCATCGAGCGTGTTGATGATCTGGCCCGGATTGGCGAGGTAATAGGGCAGGTTATAGAACAGCACATAGCCAACGCGGCCGCCGATGACGATGGCGAGCATGGCCCAGAAGGCGAAATCCCAGATGTCCTTGGCCGCAAAGGGTGGCGCGCCGCGGTGCCAGAGCCGCTCGTTGCGCAGCAGCAGATAGCCATAGGCCGCGCCGAGCAGCACGCCGAAAAGATAGGCCAGGGCATACCAGCGGATGGCGATGGGGCCGATGGCAATGGCGATGGGATCGATATTGGGGAAGGGCAAGGTCTGTCCTTTTGCCGGTTCGGCCAATGTAGCGTTCCGCCAGCCGTAGCGTCAGGGCGGGGTCGCTCGCAAGAGGCAGTTTTACAATTGGGCGTGTGGGGCGGCGTCACCGCACCTTGAGCAGCAGCGCATAGAGCAGGGCCGAGAGGATGAGATGGGCGATGACGAAGCGCATCAGCACCTGCGAGCCGGTCCAGCCCACTTCCTTGCGGAAATGATCGTGCAGGGGGAAGCGGATGCGCCCGAAAACCAGGATGCGGAAGAAGCGCTTGAGGGCGACCTTGGCGATGCCCGTCGCGCCATTGGCGAGGATGACGAAGCCGACGATGACGATGAGGAAGACATTGTGGCTGGCGCAGACCAGTACGCCCAGCAGCAGGCCGAGCGGGCGGGAGCCGGCATCGCCCATCAGCACCGTGCTGGGCGGCGCATTGTGCCAGAGATAGCCGGCGACGCAGCCGACCATGATGATGGCCAGGCTCGCCCACATGCCGCTGCGCGGATCGAAGGGAATGAGCAGATAGGTCGCCGTCGCCTCGTCGCCCACCACGCCATAGAGCAGGAAGGCGAGGAAGACGAGGGAAACGACGCTGAGGCTGCCCGAAAGCCCATCCACCCCGTCGCTGCAATTGGTGGCGTTGATCGAAATCCAGATCACGCCGGCAAAGAGCAGGAAGGTGGCGAAGGGCGGCAGGAAGAAGGAGCCGCTGACCAGGGGAAGCCAGAGTTCGATGGGTTCGCCGCCGCTCATCAAGAGCCAGGCGGCAAGGCCGGCGGCGAGAAGATCGAACAGGGCCAGCTTGTATTCCGACAGGCCGCCCGTGGCGTCATCGACCAGCCCGACCGCCGAGGCGAGCAGAACGATGCCGAGAAAGAGCAGGATGTCGAGCCGCCAGGGGACGAAGAGAAAGACCGCCAGCGCAAAGACGCAGACGAAGAAAAAGCCGGCGCCCATGGGCTTGCCGACGCTTTTGTCGGCATCGATGGCAAAGGCACGGCCTCGATCGCGCGGGAGCAGGCCGGCGATGCGCGGAATGCCGAGGACGGTCAGCAGGAAGCCGGTGCAGGCGCCCAGGGCGATCAGCAGCATATCGGAACGCAGCAGGCGGAAGGCGCCGATCGTCGCCGAGAGAGCATCGGATATCCAGGGGAACAAGCGGGGCGACTCCTTCACAATGCGCCGGTCAAGGCTGCACCAGGCGTGTCTGGAGCGCAATTGCGGAAGCATGGTGGCGCCGATAGGGCCGGACGCGGCTCCGAAATTGAAATATCCGAGCTCGCCTTGTCGAACTTCGGCAGGGTCGATCGTCGTATGGATGCGAGGATCGCATCACCATCCAGGAGAAGTCTCATGCGCTATTTCATGTCCATCATCCCACCCGCCGACCTCAAGCCGGAAGATGTGTCCCAAGGATTGATGGACGCGATGGGTCCATGGATGGAGAAGGGCCTCAAGGAAGGAACACTGATCTCCACCGGCGGCCTCAAGCCCGCCGCCGAAGGCAAGCGCCTGATGGGCGCGAGCGGCGTGATCGCCGTCACCGACGGTCCCTTCGCCGAAGCCAAGGAAGTATTGGGCGGCTATGCGGTGTTCGAGGCGCCCGATCTGGAAGCCGCCACCCGGCTGGCCGGGGAGTTCATGCAGATGCATATCGACAATGGCATAAAGGACATGATCCTGGAGCTGCGCGAAATCGCCGGCGGCGCGAATTACTGAGCGGGCCGCCACGATAAGCCGCACTGGTCATCCCGGCCCGCCTGCCTTACATATCGGGCAATAGCAAATCTTGCGGAACGGACAGGGCCATGAACCAGAACAATCGCATCTTCGACGGGCTGGGCCGGGTGATGAACGAAGCGGCCGGAATGGCCGACGGCGTGCGGCGGGAAGTGGAAACCGTGGTCAAGTCGCAGGCGCAGCGGATTGTCAACGATATGGACCTGGTCAAGCGCGAGGATTTCGACGCGCTGCGCGAACTGGTGCAGGTGCAGGGCGAGGAAATCGACGCCTTGCGCAAGGAACTCGCGGCTTTGCGCGACGGGGCGAAGGCGAAGTAGGTTCGCCTGAGCGGACACATTTCTATCGCGGATCGTCACCCTCGGGCTTGACCCGAGGGTTCTTTGTTTTTGGGGTCATCGCAAACGCCCTCGGGTCGGGCCCGAGGGTGACGATCCGTGGGTGGGGTATTTCAGTCATCCACTGATGGCCCCTCCCCATCCCTCCCCCCTTGCGGGGAGGGGGATGGCGCGCTTGGACCTATCGGTCCGTCGCCTGTACTTATTAACACTTCCTTGCGGCCGGAAGCGCCCTGATGGCCGGGGCTTTAACGGTTCGTTAACCTTGCCGGCCTGATCATCATCCACAAGAGAATGCCGCTCTCCTGGCGGCCTGCGTCCCCTGAATCAGTGACGCAGTGTAGGTTTGTTTCAGGAGGACGATTCGACGCCGCTTTTGCGGACTTTGTTCCTTCCAGCGTATGCGTGAGTGCCGGTCCGAAAGGGCCGAGACGACCAAATCCTAGCCAGGACGGACCTTCATGTCCCTGATTGAATTCGAGCCCGACCGGACGTCCCACCCCGTGGACCTCGTCGAGCATATCGCTTCGATCAATGACTGGACCTTCGAGCGGCAGGACGCCGACGAGATTTCCATTTCCGTGCGGGGCGGCTGGAGCGACTACCATGTGTCGTTCAACTGGATGGAAGATCTCGAAAGCCTGCATATCGCCTGTGCCTTCGACCTCAAGGTGCCCGAGGGCCGGCGTGCCGAAATCAAACAATTGATCAGCCTGATCAACGAGCAATTGTGGATCGGCCATTTCGATATCTGGCACAAGGAAGGCGTGGTGCTGTTCCGCAATTCGCACCTGCTGACCGGCGGCGCCGACGTGTCGCCGCAGCAATGCGAGGCGCTGCTGCGCTCGGCTTCCGATAGCTGCGATCTCTATTACCAGGCGTTCCAGTTCGTGGTCTGGGCCGGCAAATCGGCCGCCGACGCGCTGAGCCACGTCATGTTCGAAACGGTGGGCGAGGCCTAGCGTTCATATTCACCGCTATCCGTTTATCGTCATTGCCCGGCTTGTCCGGGCAATCCATTTTGATGCAGCATCGCATGGACCACCCGGATGAACCGGGCGGTGACGATCCCCAAGGGTTCTGCCCGATTGCTGCCGAACCTGCCATCAGGAGACATGCCCAAATGACAAATCTTGCCGCAATCGGCCCGGTCATGCTGGTGGGCGCCGGCCAGATGGGGCTGGCCATGGCGCAGGGCTGGCTGGATGCCGGATTGCCGCCGACCAATCTGGTGCTGGTCGATCCGGCGCCGGGCGAGGCGGCAAAGGCGCTGGCAGAGGATTATGGCCTGGTGATCCATGGCGCGGCCAGCGGGCTCGAGCCCAATGTGCTGGTGCTGGCGGTGAAGCCGCAGATCATCGGGCCGGTGATGGAAGGATTGGCGCCCGTCATCGGGCCGCAGACTCTGGTTCTGTCCATCGCCGCGGGCATTTCCATCGCGCGCCTGACGGCTGGCACGGGCACGGGACGGGTGGTGCGCACCATGCCCAATACGCCGGCCCAGATCGGCAAGGGCATTACCGGGGCTGTGGCCGGCCCCGATATCGAGCCCAAGGATCGCGCGGCGGCCGATGCGCTGCTGGCGGCGGCGGGGCAGGTGGCCTGGTTCGACCGGGAAGATGATCTCGATGCGGTGACGGCGGTTTCGGGCTCGGGCCCGGCCTATGTGTTCAACCTGGTGGAGGCCATGGCTGCGGCGGGCGTGGCGCAGGGCCTTGCCGAACATGTGGCGATGCAATTGGCGCGCCAGACCGTGATCGGGGCGGCGGCGCTGATGGAGGCCGATCCGACGCCGGCCAGCGTGCTGCGGCAGAACGTGACCTCGCCCAATGGCACCACGGCGGCGGCGCTGGAGGTGCTGATGGGTGCCGACGGATTGGCGCCGCTGATGGAACGGGCGGTGGCGGCCGCGCGCCGGCGCAGTGCGGAATTGGGGCAGGGGTAGGTACTGCCTCCTTTCCTTCTCCCCTGAGGGGAGAAGGTGGCCCGGAGGGCCGGATGAGGGGTTCATTACCGAGGCCTTGCTGTGAGGCCTTCACCCCTCACCCCAACCCTCTCCCCTGAGGGGAGAGGGGGCGATGAAGCCGGTAATTCGTCAGTACCCATATGACCTAGATTTTGTCGGTCAGCCGCAGCCGATCAAGCGTGGGGCGATCTTCGGGGTCGACCATGCCGACGAGGAAGCGGCGGACTTCGGTGGCGGCCCCGGCGGGCAGGGCGGCGATGGAGGCGTCGATGCGGGTGGCCTGGTTGGCCGACAATTCGCCGAAGAAATGCCGGCCCTTGTCGGTGGCATAGAGCAGGCGCTGCCGCCGGTCGGCGGCGCCAGTGCGCTGTTCGACATAGCCGTGATCGATCAATTGGCGCAGCACGCGGGCCAGGCTCTGCTTGGTGATCTTGAGGATATCGAGCAGGTCGGCCACCGGCATGCCGGGCTTGAGATTGACGAAATAGAGCACGCGGTGATGCGCACGGCCGAAGCCCTGGCGCTCGAGCAGCGCATCGGCATCGCCGGTGAAGTCCCGATAGGCAAAGAAAAAAAGCCCCATGATATCGAGGGGCAGGTGAGCGTGTTCGGCGAGCGAAGAATTTATGTCAGCCTTGTTGACATTTTTTCGATCCGCTGACATAGTGACTCCATCGCCGCATCCGTTTCGTCTTATCCCAAAGACATTCCGGTTTGCCAAGGGTTTGACCCTGATGCATGATCGTGAGAAACGACGAGCGCGAAGGCGCGGTGAAGACCGATTTTGGAGAGGAACAATGGCAGGCCTGCCGATGGACCAGCGCGATGGCTGGATCTGGTTTGATGGCGAACTCAAACCCTGGAAGGAGGCTAAGGTGCACGTGCTGACGCACGGGCTGCATTACGCCAGTTCCGTATTCGAGGGCGAGCGCGCCTATGGCGGGGAAATCTTCAAGTCGCGCGAGCATACCGAGCGGCTGATCCGCTCCGCCGCGACGCTGGACATGCCCTTCCCCTATTCGGGTCGACGAAATCGAGGCGGCCAAGCGCCTGGTTGCTCGTACAAGTAACGGGCTGGTGGACGCCTATGTGCGCCCCGTGGCCTGGCGCGGCTCGGAAGAGCTTTCCGTGCCGGCGCGCAACAACAAGGTGCATGTGGCCATCGCCGCCTGGGTGTGGCCGAGCTATTTCTCGGTAGAGGAGAAGCTCAAGGGCATTCGCCTCGAATGGAGCAAGTGGAAGCGCCCGAGCCCCGAGACGATACCGTCCTCGGCCAAGGCGGCGGGCCTTTACATGATCTGCACGCTCTCCAAGGACGCGGCCATGGCCAATGGCTATGCCGACGCGCTGATGCTGGATTATCGCGGCTATGTGGCGGAAGCCACGGGCGCCAACGTGTTCTTCATCAAGGGCAGGGAGATCACCACCCCGACGCCCGATTGCTTCCTCAACGGCATTACCCGCCAGACGCTGATCGCGCTGGCCAAGGAAAACGGCTTCACGGTCACCGAGCGGCATATCATGCCCGAGGAGCTGAGCCAGTTCGACGAATGCTTCCTCACCGGCACCGCCGCGGAAGTGACGCCGGTATCGCTGATCGGCGACTACAAGTTCACCCCCGGCGAAGGCTGCCGGACGCTGATCGATGCCTATTCGGCCGCGGTGCAGCCGAAGCGGGCAGCGGCGGAATAGGTTTTCGCTGGAATTGGTTTGAGAGGCCGGGCAGCGATGTCCGGCCTTTTTTGTTTGCGGCGCCGTTCCCTCACCCGCCCGCGGGCACCCCCTCCCCGAGGGGGAGAAGAATGGTCCGGCGCTCGCCTCTATTCCTCTCCCCGTCGGGGAGAGGGTGGATCGGGCGAAGCCCGAGATGGGTGAGGGAGGCTTATGACTTCCACCGCTCCCGCGCCGCGTCATCCTCCGCCTTCGCCTCGACCCATCTCAATCCCGCCGCCGTTTCCTCCTGTTTCCAGAAGGGGGCGTCGGTCTTGAGGTAATCCATCAGAAACTGGGCGCCGTCGAAGGCGGCCTGGCGGTGGGGGGCGAGGGTCATCACCATCATGATGGTTTCGCCGGGGACGAGGCGGCCGTGGCGGTGGATTATGGCGGTGTCGATCAGGTCGAAGCGGGCCATGGCGGCGTCGCGGATGGCGGCGAGCTCGTTGCGGGCCAGGTCCTCGTAGCATTCGAGGATGAGGGCCGTGATCGGATCATCCGGGCGGGAGCGGACGAGGCCGGTAAAGGTGACCATGGCGCCGGCTTCGGTATGGGCGGCCTGGAAGCGATTGGCTTCGGCGCCGGGATCGAAGGGAGATTTGGAGACGAGGATCACATCACACCTTCAGTAGACCTCATCCTGAGCCTGTCGAAGGACGAGGTCGTGGCAACAGCGGCATTCCCGACCTCGAGGTTCGACAGGCTCACCATGAGGTCTTCTGGGGATTTTAGCCGCCGGTCATGGGCGGGAGAATGGCGATTTCTGTGGCGCCGGCAATGGGCGTATCGCCGGGGACGATGCGGGCATTGATGGAGAGCTTGAAGATAGCGGGATTGTCCATCGCCAGGTCAAGCGCTTCGTCCCGTGCGCGCAGCCAGGCGACGAGGTCGTTCAGTGTCACGATCTCGGAAGGCGGGGTGATCTCGTCGCTGGCGCGGTTGAGCCGTTCGCGCAGCCAGGCGAAATAGAGCACCTTCATTTGCCGATACCGGACAGATGCGGCCAGGAGGCGCGCAGATAGGTCCAGCCGGTCCACAGCGTGATGAGGCCGGCGGCCCAGAGCACGATATCGGAGACCAGGCCCAGGCCGGGCACGATGCGCTCGAGCAGGATGATGGCGAGGGCGACGAGCTGGATGGTGGTCTTCCACTTGGCCAGCTGGCTCACCGGAAGCACCACGGCCTTGTTGCCGAGGAATTCGCGCAGGCCGGGAATGAAGAATTCGCGGAAGAGGATGGCGCAGGCTGGGATCATGTCCCAGCCGGACAGGCTCCCGTCCCAGGCCACGGCGGCGATGAGAATCCCCACAAGCAGCTTGTCGGCAATGGGATCGAGCATGCGGCCGAGATCGGAATATTGGTTCCAGGCCCGGGCGAGAAAGCCATCGACCCAATCGCTGGCGGCGGCGAGCACATAGAGCGCCAGCGCGACGATACGCAGGACGATATCGCCATCCATCACCAGCCAGACGATGGGGATAATCGCCAGGATGCGGGCAATGGTGATGATATTGGGGACGAGGAGAAGCGGGTTGCGGTTCATGGGGGGAGAGAACAGGAAGGGGAGCGGAGGGTCAAGGACGATATGTCAAGGTGCCACGACCTCGTCCTTCGACAGGCTCAGGATGAGGCCTACTCCAAGGGAGCGCGGAACAGGAATGGATTGCCCGGACAAGCCGGGCAATGACGAGGGCCGGGGCGTTTACCGCCAATCCGTCACCACCCGGCTTGTCCGGGTGGTCCAACTTGCTTGCGCCTACGCCACGGCCTGGTTGTTGACCGCGCGGCGCTTTTCGACGGCTTCGGCCAGGGCGCGGAGGGCCGTGACGGTGGTGTCCCAGCCGATGCAGCCATCGGTGATGGACTGGCCATAGGTCAGTTCCTTGCCCGGCACCAGGTCCTGGCGGCCGGCCACCAGGTTGGATTCGATCATGACGCCGATGATGCGCTGATCGCCATTGGCGAGCTGGGTGCCGATATCGGCGAGGACCAGGGGCTGGTTTTCCGGATTTTTCGAGGAATTGGCGTGGCTGGCATCGATCATGATGGCGGGGTTGAGGCCGGCCTTGATCGCGGCCTGGGCCGCGTCCTCGACGCTTCGTGCATCGTAATTGGTGGCCTTGCCGCCGCGCAGGATGATGTGGCCGTCCTGGTTGCCGGTGGTGGCGGCGATGGCCGAGCGCCCGTCCTTGGTGACGGCGAGGAAATGGTGGGGATGGGCGGCGGACAGCACCGCATCGAGCGCGATCTTGACGTTGCCGTCGGTGCCGTTCTTGAAGCCGACCGGGCAGGAGAGGCCGGAGGCGAGCTCGCGGTGGATCTGGCTTTCAGTGGTGCGGGCGCCGATGGCGGCCCAGGCGACGAGGTCGGCAATATATTGCGGCGTCGTCATGTCGAGGAATTCGCAGGCGGCGGGCAGGCCGAGATTGTTGATGTCGAGCAGGAGGGCGCGGGCGGTATGCAGGCCCTGGGTGATGTTGAAGCTGCCGTCCAGCTCGGGATCGTTGATCAGCCCTTTCCAGCCCACGGTGGTGCGCGGCTTTTCGAAATAGACGCGCATGATGATTTCGAGCCGATCGCCGAGTTCCGCGCGCAGGGCTGCGAGACGGTTCGCGTAGTCCATCGCCGCCTTGGGGTCGTGGATGGAGCAGGGGCCGACCACGACGGCCAGGCGATCGTCCTGGCCGCTGAGGATATTGTGGAAGGCGTGGCGGGCGGAGATGACGGTGCACGTGGCGGCATCGGTGCGCGGATGGGTGCGCATGACCTCGATGGGCGTGGTCAGCGGTTTGATTTCGGTGATGCGCAGGTCGTCGGTGGATTTGAGCATTTCTTAGTCCTCGGGAGTGGTTCGAGGGGCCAAGAAAAAAGCCGCCTCGGAAGTCGGGCGGCTGGCTTGCGATTTGGTCTGGTCAGTAAGGATCAGGACGCGCGCGCAATAGCCTCCGCCGGGAGCGGATAGCTAAAGTACCAGTAAAAGGTGGCGGCGTTGATCATGGGCGGGAAGGTAGCGGGGAGTCGGGGCCTTGTCGAGTCCCGACTTTGGTAGGGGGCGTTGATCGTCCGATCAAGCTGGAACCAGCTCGAAACGCGACCTCACCCCCGATCCCTAAAGCTGCACTTTTGCGGTGTCGCCCATGTCCGGCTTGGCGCCGGTGGCGGCGGCGAGGAGCATCTTGGCGCCCGCGACGAGGCGGTTTGGACTGTCCCAGAGCTGGCCCTCGTCGGGCGTGACCTTGAGCAGGCGGATCTGCGGGTCTTCGGCATCGTCCCACCAGGCCTTGTCGAAATCGCTCCAGAGCGCGCGGATCAGGGCGCGGTCGTTGAGCACTTCGGCCTCGCCGGCGATGACCGCATATTTATGGCCGCCATTATCGGCCCAGGCGAGCGAGACATGGGGAAATTGCTCGATCTCGGTGAGCTTGTGGCCTTCCAGATCGGTGAGGAAATAGATGGCATGCTCCTCCCGGCGCAGGCGGGCGGACATGGGGCGGCTGCGCTGCTGCTCGCCATCCCAGGTGGTGAACATGCAGATATCGATCTTTTCGGCCAGCTCCCAGATGCGGTCGATGGCCTGGTCGGGGGGCAGGACGTGGTTGTTCTCTTGGGTCATGATGCGGCTCCATTTGCTGTGGGGCCGAACGAATGGGCAGCGCGGAGGTTGCCCGCAAAGGCAGCCCGGCGCGATCAACATTGCGTCGGCCTAGCCGCCGGCGCCCTGGTAATTGCGCAGGCACCAGCGCCAATGGAACACTGCCAGAAGCATGCAGAGCGGGCCGGCGGCGAGCGAGGCCAGGGGCGCCCAGGCGCCGAGCAGGGGCACGGGCTTGCCGAGAATGACCGCCACGGGAACGAAGGCCAGAAAGGCCAGGGGCGCCAGGGTGATCATCAGCATCTGCAGGGGCGCGGGGAAGATATTGAGCGGATAGCGCGCCAGTTCCCAGAAGCCGAAAAAGATGGAGAACAGGTGCCGCGAGCGCACCCAGACCAGGGCGGTAGTGCCGATCATGGTCATCAAGGCGGCGGTGAGCATGGCGGCGCTGATCAGGGCAGCGACGAAATAGAGGACGAGCAGGGGCGACCAGGCCAAACTGACCTGGGTGAGTGACCATGCCATGAGGCCGGTGGCGAGAATGACATGGCCGCCATAGCCGATATTGAGGCCGGAAAAGACCAGGAAGGTCCAGGGACCGACCGGCTTGACCAGAATGGCATCGAATGTGCCCAGGCGCACCTTTTCCTCGATGTCGCGGAACTGGGTGAAGCTCAGGGAGGCGCCCAGGGAATAGGCCAGGAGATGAAAGGCGAGCAGCAGGGCCATGTCGGGCCATTGCCAGCCGCCCAGATTGTCGAACCGCGCGATGATGAGGGCGATGGTCGCGTACATGGCGCCATAGCTGAAGCCCTGCGACAGCCAGGCCAGGAACATGGCACCGCGATATTCCATGCGGGTGCGCACATACATGCGGACAAGGTGGGGAATGAGCGTGATATTGTGCAGCATGGCTCAGCCGCCCTGCACGATGAGGCGATGGCGAGCCCGGGACCAGAGCCAGGCGAGGAAGCCGCCGAGCGCGGCGAGCCAGGCAAGGCCGATGCCGAAATAGAGGAAGGTCGCCGGCGGATCGAGCTTACCCAGGTAGATTGCGGTGGGATAATAGCTGACCCAGGCAAAGGGCAGATAGCCCAGGATGCCCGACAGCCAGCCGGGCATGAACCAGAGCGGCACGATGGCGCCGGAGGCCAGGGCCATGATGCCCTTGAGGAACCATTCGAGCGCGAAGGCGGTGAGCAGCCAGAAGGCCAGCAGGCCGCAAAGCGCGCCCAGGGTGAAGAGCATCAGCCAGGACAGGGCCCAGAAGGGCAGGGCCATGAGGGCGTGGAAGAGGCTGGCCGGCGGCAGCAGGCCGACGGAGAAGCCGACAATGAGCAGGACCGGCAGCGTCACCACGAGCTGGTCGAAGACATAATGGCCGAAATGGGTGGCGAGCAGGCTGGCCGGATAGCTCAGGGGTTTGAGCAGGAAGATGGTGATATCGCCGGTGCGCACGGCCTCGCCGACATCGTTGATCAGCCTGTCGGTGTTCCAATAGAGCAGGCCGGCGATCATGACATAGGTGATCATCTCGGGCAGGGTGGCGCCGTCTACCACGACCTGGCCCGCAAAGGCGGCGGTCCAGATGGCGATGAAGGCGAAGGAAATGACCAGTTCGCCGAAGGCGCTGGCCCAGACCTGGTTGCGATAGGCCAGCCGCGACTGGAAGGCGGTGAGCGCGAAGGCGGGATAGGCGCCGGCCCTCATGACGCGGCGCCCGCGAGCCGGGACTTGTTCTGGTAGAAGGTGCGGATCACCTCCTCGATATCGGGCTCTTCCAGCTTGACGTCCTTGAGGCCATGGCCGCGCCCGACCTCGTTGAGCACGTCGATGAGGGAAATGGCCTCGTCTTCGAGCAGGTAATGCTTGGCGGCGCCTTCGTCGCGGCTGAGCGTGGCGGTGGCGAGGGGCAGCGGGCCGGGATCGGTGGCGAATTCCAGCGTCAGGCGGCGGCGCGAGCCGAGATCGGCGCGCAGCCGGGTCAGTTCGCCATCGAAGAGCAGCTTGCCGTCGTCCACCATGATCAGGCGCGGGCAAATCTCCTCGATGTCCACCAGGTCATGGGTGGTGAGGATGATGGTGGTGCCGCGCTCGCGATTGACCCGGGCGAGGAATTTGCGCACTGCGTCCTTGGCGACGACATCGAGGCCGATGGTCGGCTCGTCGAGAAAGATGATCTTCGGGTCGTGCAGCAGGGCGAGCGCGATTTCGGCGCGCATGCGCTGGCCGAGACTGAGCTGGCGCACCGGGCGATCGAGATAGGCGCCCATATCCAGCATTTCGGTGAGAAAGGCGAGGTTGTCGGCGAAGCGGGCTTCGGGGATGTCGTAGATGTGGCGATTGAGCGCGAAGCTGTCGCGCACCGGCAAATCCCACCACAATTGGCTGCGCTGGCCGAAAACGACGCCGATTTCGCGGGCATTGCGCATGCGATTGGCATGGGGTTCACGGCCGAGGACCGAAAGCGCGCCGGCGCTGGGCGTCAGGATGCCGGTCATCATCTTGATCATGGTCGACTTGCCGGCGCCATTGGGCCCGAGATAGCCGACAGCTTCGCCCGGTTCGATGGCGAAGGTGATGTCGCTGACGGCGCGGATTTCCGTATAGGTGCGGGAAAACAGGCTCCGCAGCCCGCCGGCCAGGCCGGATTGACGCTTGAGCTGGCGGAAGGTCTTGCCCACGCCATCGGCCGAAATGATCGCTGCCATCGAACGCTCCCCCTGGGCGGGGGAGGCTAGCCGATTCTGGGCCTCATGAAAGCGGGCGGATTATTGCGGGCCCGCCATGTTGAATTGCTGCAGGTGCAGAATGGTGACTTCACCATCCCATTCCGGCCAGTGGCGGCGATGCAAATCCACGAAGCGCTGGGTCCAGGCGACGATCTCGGCCTCGGTGTCGAGTTCGTAGATGGCGTAGCCGCCGACCTGTTCCTTGGCTTCGGCATAGGGGCCGTCGGTGACCATCTGGCCCTTGCGGGTCGTCACGGTGCCGGCCAGCGCCATGCCGCCGGTCTCGGTCATGCGGGCGCCGGCCTCCATGCCGAGCTGGACGATGGCGGCCATGAGCGCGGGCGGCGGATTGGTGGCGCTCTCGGGATTGAGCGTCTTGACCATGGTGAGGAATTTCATCGGGACCTCCGTGGTTGGGCGTGAGAGCGACGAACGGGATGGTGGGATTTCGACGGATACGTCCTGCGCCGCATTTTTGGACGTCATCACCGGGCTTGTCCCGGTGATCCACGCTTGGGGAGATGGATTGCCCGGACAAGCCGGGCAATGACGAAAGACCTTCGATTTGTCGCGGAGGATAGAACCCCTCATCCTGATTTTCTGCTGAACGCAGAAAATCTGTCCCTCTCCCGCAAGGGGAGAGGGGAAGGGCGGGGCGGTTCAGGTCCGATTGAAATGGTCGTAGATGAGCTGCGCCATGGCTCTCGAAATGGTGGGCACGGCTTCGAGATCGGCCAGGGAGGCGCGGGAGACGGCCTTGGCGGAGCCGAAATGGTTGAGCAGGGCGCGCTTGCGCGTGGGGCCGATGCCTTCGATTTCGTCGAGCGGGTTCTTCACAACGTCCTTCTTGCGGCGGGCGCGGTGGGTGCCGATGGCGAAGCGGTGGGCTTCGTCGCGCAGGCGCTGGACGTAGTAGAGCACCGGGTCGCGGTGGGGCAGCATGAAGGCGTCGCGGCCCTCCATGAAGAATTTCTCGCGGCCGGCATCGCGCTCCTCGCCCTTGGCGATGCCGATAAAGGTGACCTCGCGCGGCAGGTTGAGCCCGGCAATCACCTCGCGCACCGCATTGAGCTGGCCGGCGCCGCCATCGATGAACACCACGTCGGGCCAATCGGGCATGCCGGTATTGTCGTCCTCGGCATCGGTCTCGCTTTCGGCGGCGAGACGGGCAAAGCGGCGCGTCAGCACTTCGCGCATCATGCCGAAATCGTCGCCGGCGGAGATGTCGGATTTGATGTTGAAGGTGCGGTAGTGCTTCTTGGAAAAGCCTTCCTCGCCGGCCACGACCATGGCGCCGACCATATTGGTGCCCGAGATGTGGGAATTGTCGTAGACCTCGATGCGGCGGGGAATTTCCTCGAGGCCGAAGGTTTCGGCGACGCCTTCGAGCAAGGTGCGGTTGGAAGCGCCTTCAGCGAGCTGGCGGCCCAGGGCCTCGCGGGCATTGTTGAGGGCGTGATTGACCAGGTCGCGCTTCTCGCCGCGTTTGGGCTGCTCGATATAGACGCGGCGGCCGGCGCGGGTGGAGAGGGCCTCCTCCATCAGGGCGTGCTCGCTGAGCTCGTGGCTGATGAGGACGAGACGGGCGGGGGTCCGGTTTTCGTAGAACTGGCCGATAAAGGCCTCCAGCACTTCGGCGTCGGTGAGGCTGGCATCGGCCCGGGGGCGATAGGGGTAATTGCCCCAGTTCTGATAGGCGCGGAAGAAGAAGACCTGCACGCAGAACTGGCCGCCTTCGTGGTGGATGGCGAAGACGTCGGCTTCCTCCACCGAGCGGGCGGTAGCGTCGCCCTGGGATTGGATGAGCGCGAGAGCGGAGAGGCGGTCGCGGATCAGGGCGGCACGCTCAAAATCGAGGTCTTCGGCGGCCTTGTTCATATCCGCCTGCAGGTGCTCCTGGACGCTGCGCGACTTGCCGGAGAGGAATTGCCGGGCGTCCTCAACCAGCTCGCCATAGGCTTCGAGGCTGATTTCGCGGGTGCAGGGGCCGGCGCAGCGTTTGATCTGGTATTGGAGGCACGGCCTAGTGCGCGCGGCGTAGAAGCTGTCCGAGCAATTGCGGAGCAGGAAGGCCTTTTGCAGGCTGGCAATGGTGCGGCCGACGGCGGTGGCCGAGGCGAAGGGGCCGAAATAGTGACCGGGGCGGCGGCGGGTGCCGCGATGCTTGGTCAGTTCGGGGGCCTCGTGATCGGTGGCGATGAGAATATAGGGAAAGCTCTTGTCGTCGCGCAGCAGCACGTTGAAGCGCGGCTTCAGGCGCTTGATCATGTTGGCTTCGAGCAGCAGCGCCTCGGATTCCGTCTCGGTGCGGACGAATTCCATGCTGACGGTCGAGGCGATCATGCGCTGGAGGCGCAGTTCGAGCCCGTCGGGGCGGGTGTAATTGGTGACGCGCGCCTTGAGGTTGCGGGCCTTGCCCACATACATGACCTCGCCCCCGGCATCGAGCATGCGATAGACGCCGGGCGCCGCGGGCAGGGTGCGGACAAAGGCACGGATCACGTCCGGGCCGGATTTCGGAGGCGGGGCTGTTTCGGTCATAGTCGGGGCGTTGGGCCGCTTCGCGGCGGAAATTCGAGATGCTCGCCACCATCCAGCGCCAGCATCTGCCCGGTATAGGAGGGCATGGACAGAATGGCGAGAATGCCGCGGGCAATGGCCTCGGGGCCGGCATGGCGCTGGAGCGGCAGGGCCTGGACCGAAGCATCGAACTCGGCCTGGCTCTGGCGCGAATTGGGCAGGACCGGGCCGGGGCCGATGGCATTGACGCGAATGGCGGGGGCCAGGGATTGCGCCAGGGTCCGGGTGGCAGTCCAGAGCACGGATTTGGACAGGTAATAGCTGAAGAAGGCGGGCGTCGGATGGAGCACACGCTCATCGATCATGTTGACGATATTGCCCTCGACGCCCTCCGGCAGCTGGGCGGCGAAATCGCGGGCCAGGAAGACGGGCGCTTCGGCATGAATGGCGAAATGGGCATCCCAGAGCTTTTCGTCAATATCGGCGGCGCTGTCCGGCTCGAAGATCGAGGCATTGTTGACGAGCACGGTCAGCGGGCCGAACGGTTCAGCGGCGCGGGCGATGAGCGTCTGGCGCTGGGCGCGCTTGCCGAGATCGGCCTTGACGATCTCGGCGCGACCGCCTTCGGCGCGGATGCGGGCGCGCAAGGCCCGGGCGCCGTCGGCGTCGGAGCGATAATGGATGATGACGGCATGGCCTTCCATGGCCAGGGCAAAGGCAATGGCCGCGCCGATGCGGTCGCCGGCGCCGGTGACCAGGGCGACCGATCCGGTCTGATTCGGAGCTGGAATCTTGCTTTTTGGCATCGGGCGGACCATAGGCCGGACAAAGGGCTTCTTCAATCGCCGGGGAACGGCACAGGCGGCGGGTAGGGCGCGGCGCTGACAGGAAATGGCAGCAGGTTTTTCTTTGCCCTTCCAAAAAAGGGGCGTAGCCTCCTCTTGTATCGCAGAGTGAACGACTCAGCGACATGAAGAGGAGGGCGTGACTATGGAAGTAATCGTTTCTATCATGGTTCAGCTTGTTGCGGGCGGGGCTGGTGGCAATGTGATCGGCCAATTGGCCAAGCAGCTCAATCTGGGGACGGCCGGCAATTCGGTCGTTGGCGCCATCGGCGGCCTCGCGGGCACCTGGCTCGCCGGCATGATCCCCGGACTTGACGGCCTGGTCGGCGCTGCCGCAGGAGCGGCGGGCGCTACGGGCGGGCTCGATCTCGGCGCCCTGGCCGGACAAGGCGTTACCGGCCTGGTCGGCGGCGGCCTCTTGACCGCCGTTGCCGGCCTGATCAAGTCGGCCACCGCAAAGGCCTGACCACCAATTCCACACGGCGTTCCGCGGCCCTGGCCGCGGGGCGCCTTTCGTTTGAGTCCGTTTTCCTATGACTATGCCCGCCCATAGCCTGCGTTCCGACCAGATCGGGCGGGCCATTCTCCTCACGCTCATGACCATCATCGTGTTCGGCATCCAGGATGCCGTCTCCAAGATGCTGGTGCAGACCTATTCGCCTTTCCTGATCACCATGATGCGCTATTGGGGCTTTGCCGCCTTCGCGCTGTTCATGGTGGCGCGCCAGGCCCCGCTGCGGCAGGCGCTGGTGTCGGGGGCGCCGGGCTGGCAGGTGCTGCGCGGGGTGCTGCTGATCGCCGATATCTGGTTTTTCGCGCTGGCCTTGCAGACGGTGCCGCTGGGAGAGTTGCAGGCCATCGTCATCGTCTATCCGCTGCTGGTGACGCTGTTCGCCATTCCCATCCTGGGCGAAAAGGTGGGCATATTCCGCTTCGCGGCTGTGGGGGCGGGCTTTCTGGGCGCGCTGATCATCATGCGGCCGGGCGGGATTCCGCTCGATTGGGGTGTGGCCTATGCGCTGGCCTCGGCCACGCTCTATGCGATCTATATCGTCATCACCCGCAAGGTGAGCGGGGTGGACAGCGCCGCCACCAGCCTCACCTATATTGCGGTGGTCGGGCTGGTGCTGTCCTCGGCCATCGGGGTGTTTTTCTGGCAGCCCATGGCATGGGGCGATTTCGCGTTGGTGGTGGTGATCATGGCCACGACCTGCGCGGGGCATGGGGTGATGGTCTACGCCCTCACCATGGCGCCGGCCAGCGTATTGCAGCCATTCAACTATTTCTCGCTGCCCTGGGCGATCATTCTCTCCATCGTGGTGTTCGGCCACTGGATCGACGCCATTTCGTTGCTCGGCGCATCGGTGATCGTGGCGGCGGGGCTGGTGGTGATGTGGCGCGAGCGGACGCGCAAGGTGAAGGTGGTCAAGGAAGAGGCCGTGCCGGGCCACGAATGAGACGGGCCGGCGGGTTGAAGTCGCGGCGGGCAGAGGGCATGTGTGGGGCGAAACAGGGAGGTGCCCCATGATCTGGCTGATCGAACTCGCGCTGGTCCTGCTGCTGGTTGGTGGCGGCTGGACGATGATGAACCGGGGCAAGCGCACCGACAGGCGCGAAGCGCTGACCATGCGGCGGGTCGATGCTTATATCGAGACCATCCGCCGCGAGCGGCGCAATCCGGACCTCGCGGCGATGAGCGACACCGAATTGCGCGACCTGTTACATTCGGGCGCGCGCAACCTGCAGGCGGCGGAGCAGAAGAAGGGCTGGATATTGCTCGGAATCGGCGCGGCGACGCTGGTTGCCGCTTCGGTGCTGGCGGCGCAGGAAGGCTGGGTCGGTTTCGGTGCGACGGCGGCGATCGGCGCCATCGTGGCCTATGGCACCAATGAATTTCTCAATCGCCGGATGCGGGCGCCGCTGGAACGGCGGGGCGTTGATATCGAGCGGCTGCTGGTGGAATGAGCAACGCCGCCCTTGCGGGCGGCGTCGCGGGATCTATTGGCGGGGTTTAGTTGCCGACGCAGAAATAGCCGTTGGGACCGTTGAAGCAGACGCTACCATGGCCGGGGGCCGGGTAGATGGGCTGCGGGCGCGGGGGGCGCGGGTTCCAATGGGGCGGACGCGGGGGCCGCGGGTTCCAGTGCGGTGGCTGCGGACGCGGGGGCGGGTTCCAGTGCGGGGGCGGCGGAGGCGGACGGTTCCAGCCATCATCCCAGCCCGGACGGCCGTAATTCAGGTAATTGGCCGAGACCCAGCCATCGGGGCCGCGCTTTTCGACATAGCACCAGGAGCCGCGGCAATATTGGACATCGACCTGTTCGCCGCGGCGGAGCGTATCGATGACGCCGTAGCCCGTACCCGGGCCGGTGCGGACATTGACATTGCCGGTGGCGACAGCGGGGGCAGCGAAAGCCGCTACCGTCGAGACCAAGATGCCGAGCGTGGCCAGCCCGGTGGTGAGCAGTTTCCTGTTGAGGGCCATGAGGGGCTCCTTTCAAAACATTCTGGCGTTCGTGCCTTGGTCCCTAATCAACAGGATCGCGCATGAACCTAACCTGAACGATATGTTAAGGCAGAAACGGATTGGGGGGAGAGGCGGTTCCGAGGGGCCCGGTCGGTGGCTGGAGTGGGCCTACGCAACTCCACCATCGTCACCACCGGGCTTGTCCCGGTGGTCTATGCCCTCCTCGCCTCCGCAAGATGGATTGCCGGGCCCTCGGGTCAAGCCCGAGGGTGGCCCGGCAATGACGGCAAAATGGGTGAGGGCGAGAACCGTTTCAGTCGGTGAGTGAATGCGCTAAAGCCGCAGCAGGGCGACGAAGCGGCCGAGTGTTTCGGCGAGGCGCTTGCGGTGCTTGGGCTTGAGTTCGCCCATCAGGGCTTCCTCGAGCAGGGCCCAGTGATCGGCGAGGCTGTTGCGGATGCGCAGGCCGCGTTCGGTGAGGGCGATGCCGGGCTCCAGTTCCGGGCCGACGGCCTGGCGGGTGATGAGGTCGCGGCCGGCCAGCCGCTCGATGCGGGTGGCGAGCATGTCGGCGGTCAGGCCCAGTTCCTCGGCCAAAGCCGTTTCGGTGGTGCCGGCGCGGCCGAGCACGAACAGCACGGCATCGTCTCCCGGCTCGAGACCTTTCTCGATCAGCGGGACCAGCACGGCCTTGTGCGCCAATTGGCCGGCTTCGATAAGCCGGTAGAGCGCTGAACGGGACGAGGGCTTGGACATAGGCGCGAAAATAGTCCGAACTCCGAGGCTGCGTCGATTGGGCATCCCATCCTATCGTTAATCATCGAATGGCCAAGGGGCGTTATTGTTCACTCCATGCAGATGAGTTATGCGTTGATTGACCATGGTTTCGTGAACGGATTGAGATGAGTCAGGACATTGCCCGCATCCGCGCCTTCGTCCAGGTCTTCGACGCGGGCGGGTTTTCGGCGGCGGCGCGCGAACATGGTCGCTCCAAGGCGTTGCTCAGCAAATATGTCACCGACCTGGAGGATTACCTGGGCGTGCGGCTGATGAACCGCACGACGCGAAAACTCAGCCTGACCGAGGCGGGCGAGGCCTATTACCGCGAAGCTTCGGCGCTGTTGCAGCAGCTCGACGATCTCGACGCCACGATCAGCGACCAGACCAGCGAGCCGCGCGGCCTGCTGCGCGTTTCCGCGCCGCGCAATTTCGGCGAATCCACGCTGGCGCCGGCGATTTTCGAGTATCTCAAGACATATCCGAAGGTGTCGCTCGATCTCAGGCTGGAGGATCGCTATGTCGACCTCGTGGACGAGGGGATCGACGTGGCGCTGCGCATTTCGACACTGGCCGATTCCTCGCTGATCGCCCGCAAGATCGCCGACATGCATGTGGTGGCGGGCGCTTCGCCGGAACTGCTGAAGCGCGTGGGCGACCCCAAGCATCCCGAGGATTTGCGGCACCTGCCCTGCATCATCGACGTCAATCTGCAGGGCCAGTCCAACTGGCGCTTCTCCGAGGACGGCAAGACCGTATCGGTGCCGGTGAGCGGGCCGGTGCGGGTCAATTCGCCGCTGGCGGCGCGGCAGGCGGCGATTGCGGGCCTCGGTTTCGTCATGTTGCCGTCCTATCTGGCCGACCCGGCAGTGGGGCGGGGCGAGCTCGTTCCGGTGCTGGGCGCCTTCCTGCCGACCGGGCAGACGCTGCAAGCGGTCTATCCGCACCGGCGGCACCTGGCGGGCAAGGTCAGGGCGCTGATCGACCATCTGGTGGAGTGGTTCGCCATCCATCCGATCACATAGGGGCAATCGGCTTTGGGTTTTTCCGGCTTGCGAAGCGGTTTCGCGGCAATGGCATTGGTGCTGGCCGGGATGAGCCAGCCGGCGCTGGCGCATCCACATATCTTCATCGACGCGGCGGTGGACATCACGCTGGACGATGCCGGGCGCGTGACGGCCCTGCATCACAGCTGGACCTTCGACACCGCCTTTTCGGTGTGGATGGTGCAGGGGCTCGACACCAATAATGACGGCATCGTGTCGTCCGAGGAAATGCAGGAGCTGGCCGACGAGAACATGCTCGGCCTGGCCGATTTCGGCTTCTATACGGTGGCCGGTGACGGCATGGATTTCACTGCGGCCGGCGACCAGCGCATGCGCTACGAGGACAATCGCGTGACGCTGGATTTCACCATCGATGCGGTGACGCCGCAGGCGGCGGGCAATCATTTCGAGCTGGGCGTCTATGACGCCGAATATTACGTGGCCATCGCCTTCGACGACGTTTCCGACGTCACCCTGATCAACGGCGCCGACGATTGCGCGGTTCATCTCGAGCCGCCAAAGCCCATGGCGCCCGATGTCGAGGCGCGGCTCTATGCGCTCGGTCCCGAAGTGCTGGAATTGCCGCCGGACCTGGCGGCGGCGATGCGCGGCACGCAGGGCATGATCGTGCTGTCCTGCGGGGAAGCGCCGCCGCCGACGACCGCGATCGAGGCGGTGAACCAGGTGGCGGAGGCACGGCCATCCGCCCCCTTCGGCGGGCCGCCGCCCGAAGTGGGGCTGAACCTGCCCCGGACCGGATTTTTCGGCTGGCTGCAGAACCAGCAGCGCGATTTCTATGCCGCGATGACCAATGCGCTGGACGCCCTGCGCAGCGACTGGAACGCCTTCTGGGTGCTGGGCGGGCTGAGCTTCCTCTATGGGGTGTTCCACGCCGCCGGGCCGGGGCACGGCAAGGTGGTGATTTCCTCCTATATGCTGGCCAATGAACGGCAATTGCGGCAGGGCATCGCGCTGAGCGGTGTTTCCGCCCTGATGCAGGGCGTGGTGGCCATCGGCTTCGTGCTGGTGCTGGCAGGCATATTGAACCTGACCAGCACGGCCCTGGGCGAGGCGGCGCATTGGGTGGGCGTCATCTCCTATGGGCTTGTGGCGCTGCTCGGGCTGTGGCTGGTGCTGCGCAAGGTGTTCGGCTGGGGGCACCATCATCATGGGCACCACGACCACGATCACCACGGCCATGAGCATCAGCATGACCATGACCACGATCACGACACGCATGAGCATATGCATCATGCGGTGGGGCCGGCGGACATAAAGGGCGATTGGCGGGAGCAATTGGGCGTCATCCTGGCGGTGGGGCTGCGGCCCTGTTCGGGGGCGCTGGTGGTGCTGGTCTTCGCCTTGTCGCAGGGGCTGCTGGCAGCGGGGATCGTTTCGGTGCTGCTGATGAGCCTGGGCACGGCGATCACCGTGGCGGCGCTGGCGAGCCTGGCGGTGCTGGCCAAAGGGCTGGCGGGGCGGATCGGCGGGGCCGACAGCGCCATTGCCGGTCATGTCCTGTGGTGGGCCGAATTGCTGGGGGCAGTCTCGGTGCTGGCTTTCGGCGTGCTGCTGCTGATCGCGAGTCTTTAGGGGGACAATGGCTGGGCCCCTTGGCCATTCCCGGCCGTCTTCCGTCCGCGTCATTGCCGGGCTTGTCCCGGCAATCCAGCTTGCTTGCGGCATCGCATGGACCACCCGGATAAACCGGGTGGTGACGGGGGCGGAAAGATCGAGGTCAAACCGAGGCGCCGTTTTGAAGCATGGCTCCGTCGCTGATCCGGATCGAAGCGGAGCGCGACCCATCGCCGCCTTGCGAAGAGGGCGGAAGTGGTTAAGGTGCGCCAAAATTCTGGAACGCTTCCAATCTGGGCCCCATGTCCGAACATTTTCCGCCGAACCATCCCGTCCTGCCCCAGCAGAAAGTGGGTGTGCTGCTGCTCAATCTGGGAACCCCCGACGGGACCGATTACTGGAGCGTGCGCCGCTATCTCAAGGAATTCCTGTCCGATCCGCGCGTGATCGAGACCAACAAGCTGATCTGGTGGCCGATTCTCAATTTCGTCATCCTCTCGTTCCGGCCGCAGAAGAGCGGGCATGCCTATGCGCAGATCTGGGACAAGGAGAAGAACGAAAGCCCCCTGCGCGTCATCACCCGCGAACAGACCGAGAGCTTGGCAGAGCGGCTGGGGGGCGAGGACATCATGGTCGAATTCGCCATGCGCTATGGCAATCCCTCCACCCGTTCTGTGCTGGAGAAAATGCAGGCCGCCGGGTGCCAGCGCATCCTGCTGGTGCCGCTCTATCCGCAATATTCGGCGACCACCACGGCGACGGCCAATGACAAGGCGTTCGACGCGCTGCGGACGATGCGCTGGCAGCCGGCGGTGCGCACGGCGCCGGCCTATTTCGACGATCCGCACTATATCGAGACGCTGGGCAATTCGATCCGGGACGGTATCGCCAAGCTCGATTTCGAGCCCGACGTGGTGATCACCTCCTATCACGGCATGCCGGTGGACTACCTCAAGAAGGGCGACCCCTATTATTGCCAGTGCCACAAGACCACGCGGCTGCTGCGCGATTACCTGGGCTGGCCGGAGGAAAAACTCCTCGTCACCTTCCAGAGCCGGTTCGGGCCGACCGAATGGCTGCAGCCCTATACAGACAAGACGCTGGAAGCCCTGCCGGGCAAGGGCATCAAGAAGGTGGCGATCCTGGCTCCCGCCTTTTCCGCCGATTGCATCGAGACGCTGGAAGAAATCGCCATGGGCGGCAAGGACAGCTTCATGGCGGCGGGCGGGGAGAAGTTCGCCTATATTCCCTGCCTCAACGCCTCGACGCCCGGCATGGATTATATCGAAGCCATGGTGCGGCGAGAGCTGGGCGGCTGGGTCTGACCTCTCCCTTGGGGGAGAGGTCGACGCGCTTGCGCGGCGGGTGAGGGGGCCTTGGCAACCAGCCTGCCGGAAGGCCCCCTCACCCGGCCTGCGGCCGACCTCGCCCCCAAGGGAGAGGTGAAGAGCCTCACCAGCCGCGCCCCGCAAAATCGGGCGGGGTGACGTTGACGAGGCCGCGGCCGACGATCTGGCTTCTGGCCACCCAGCCATAATCGGGAATGCGGCAGAAGGTTTTGGCATTGGCGGGCCAGAGCGTGTGGCCGGCATCGCCGATCCAGCTGCCGCGATTGCTGTCGCTATCGGTCTGGGTGCAGCGATCGACCGGGATTTCCGTGCCCTCGCCGATATAGCCGATGACCGGGAAGCGGTCGCCGGGCCCGGTATGGACGGGAATGGAGCCGCCCGAGACGCGGGCGGTGACGGTGAGGGCCTGGGCGGGCGCGATGGCGGTGCCCAGGGCAAGGGCCGCGAGGGCCAGGGGGATGAGGGCGCGCATGGGAGCCTCCGGAATGGTTTCCCTTTCAATGCGCGCGCCTCGTGGCGGGTTCAAGGCGCGGTGCCTCCGCCGCTAGAGATGAGGCGAGGGCAGGCCGTCGTCCCGGCGCGGGGCGGGCGCATCGTCGAAATCGTCGTCATCGTCCGGCCAGGGCGCGAGCTGATCGGCATGGAGCGCCTCGAATTGGCGCAGGCCGGCGGCGAGGCGGGCGACGAGAATGACGAAATCGGCCTGGCTCAGCGTCGGCTCGGTGAGCCAGGGAAACCAGGGCAGATCGGCATGGCGGCAGAAAAGCTTGTTGGCCCGGTGGCGGACGCTTTCGAGCGCCCTGACAGTGGGAAGGCCCATATTGCCCGAGGGCTTGCGCTGATCCAGCACGTTTTTGAGGGCGTCGATTTCCAGGCGCAGCCGCTGATAGCTGGCGAGGGCGCGGGGGCCGAGTGGGGGATAGGGTATCATGCTTGCCTCGTATTTGTGGTGTCGAGGCATTCTAGCGCGGGTGCCACCAGCGGGGATAAGCGCCCGGCCTTGCGGCTTGCGCTGATACGGTAACAGGCGGCCTTTGGCCCATCCGAACTTTTAGAAACGAGCCAAAGGCCGCCTGTTACGAAACCGGATTTTCCCACGGGTCCGGATTCAGGCGGTACCGTTATTGCAGGTCCGGCTGCCGAGCTTCTACCCGCGTGAAGAGGCGCCCACCTTCCCGGCCTCCCCACCCGACCCTGCGTGGGGGCCGCGTAACTGGCGGGGATGGGTGGAGCATAAGGGAGGGTTCCGGGGGCGGGGATAAGTTTTTTGCGAAATAATGCCGCGAGCGCAGATCGTCACCCTCGGGCCTGACCCGGGGAGGCTTCACTTCATTGCATCAACTCATCCACAGCCCCGATGCGGCACCCTCCCCCTCGCGGGGAGGGATGGGGTGGGGGGAGGCAGGATGTGTGACAAAGGCATCCAGCACGTAACGCATCCCCTCCGAGCTTCACTAGGCCCTTTGGGCCAAGCTCCGCTTGCCTCCCCCGTCAAGGGGGAGGTGAAGAAAGATCCGAACCTCAATACCGCACCCCGCGCTTTGCCACGATCTCGGCAATCCGCTGCGTGTCGCCGGCATTCAGACTTCGAGCCGTGCCGCAGGCGAAAGCGCTCCGGTGGAGCGATTTTAGGGGAGAAGGCCTGGAGAGCTATACTCGCACGGCGGCGTGTGCGCGTTGTTCCCAGGCACACAATTCGTCACCCTCGGGCCTGACCCGAGGGCGTTTTGCTCCGCGCTCCGCCGTTGAGCAAAGGACCACAAGCACAGAGCCCTTGGGTCAAGCCCGAGGGTGACGATCGGTGGGTGTGAGGCGTGGTGCCTCAATACCGCACCCCGCGCTTCGCCACGATCTCGGCAATCCGCTGTGTCGTCGCCGGCATTCCAGATACCGCCCGCGTTCGAGGATTTCGAGGACATATTCCTCATAGGTCAACCCGATCAGCGCGGCGCGCTGGGCGCGGAGCTTCTGCCATTCGAGCGTAGCTCTCATGGCCTTCTTGTCTTGTCAGGCTCCACCGGAGCCTGACATCAGCAAGCTGACCGACCGCGAAGTATCGAACGGCGCGTCGAAGGCCTGCTTCTTCGCTGTGGCCCATTCGAAATAGCGGCCAATGCCGTTCTTGCCCCAGGGCGGGGTGTGGGTGAAATCATCATCAAGCGGCGGGCCGCCGTTGGAAAGGGGCGCGGTGGTCATAAGGGGAGTGTGGGGTTGGACGGGTGGGGTGTCCAATGAAGCGTTTTTATTGGGGGGATTGGGTGGGGTTATCGCCTCCATTCTTCTGCGCCCCATTGCGCTCTTGTTTAAATTGTTGCCCAGTGTGCCAAACGCTCGATGGGGGACGACATGAAAGCATTAAGCGAGATCACCTTTGGCTTCTCTGATGCTGAGAACTACAAGAGGCGCGAAAGCAAGGAGCTTTTTGATAAGATATTTCTTAAGACAGAAGCGCTGGAGGACATCTTCAAGCCGAGCACATATTTCCTTATCGGAGAAAAAGGAACAGGTAAAACTGCCTACGCCGTCCATCTTTCAAATAACAACTATAAAAATACTGCTTGTTATCACAAGTTTATACGCGAAACGGACTATCTAAAATTTATCCGCCTAAAAAAGATAGAATCTCTTACAGTATCTGACTACGTAGGCATTTGGAAGGTTATCTTGTTGATGATCATTTCAAAAGAAGTTTCAGAAGACACCAGTTTGGTTTCTCGGGTCTATAACGGCTGGAAATTTGGTGCGGTCAGGAAAGCTATCGCTAGTTACTACAGCAACGCTTTTAGCCCGGAAATCCCGCAGGCCCTGAAGTTTGTGGAAGACGCTCGAGTCAGTGCGAGCACAGTTGCAAAATATGTGGCGGCGGAAGCGGAAATCAAAGGTGAGGTGGGATACGAACAGACAGTAGATTCGCAGAAATTTCAGATACAATTAGCGTATCTAGAGCGTCAGTTCAGTGACGCTATTCAGTCTGTGAAGTTCGATAAGAATCATACTCTATTTATAGATGGGATCGATATCCGCCCAGATTCTGTGAGCTATGTAGACTACATAGAATGTGTTAAAGGGATGGTAAATGCTGCTTGGCAACTTAACAATGACATATTTCCTTCTGCAAAGGACTCAAAAGGTCGTATAAAGATCGTTCTTTTGTTAAGGCCCGATATTTTCAACTCACTTGGTCTTGTCAATAGAAATACAAAACTAAAAGACAATTCTGTTGTTTTACGGTGGTACACGCGTTATGCCGAGCATCGGGACTCAGATATATTTAAAATGTCGGACCGTATGTTCTCCGCTCAGCAAGATACTCCTGTTAGGTCGGGGGATTGCTGGGATACGTATTTCCCATTTGATGTGATGAATCTGGACAAGAGCATCAGTGGGTATTCTTCCTTTGTCGGCCTTCTTCGATACTCTCTGCATCGGCCCCGAGACATATTGACTATGCTTGACATATTGCATGAATTGTTTGTGCGCGACGATCCCCAAAAGGTCAGTTTTTCTTACGAAGATTTTAATAATCGTGAATTCAAGCATAGATACAGTGATTACTTCTTGGGGGAAATCAAGGACGCGCTCTCATTCTATTATAGAAGTGATGAATTTGAGGACTTTTTTAAGTTCTTTGAATTTTTGGATGGGAAGCACAAATTTACATACGAAAAGTATATAGATGCATATGAATCATTTGCTGACCATATGTCTTCTTCAGGCCGGCCACTTCCTGAATTCATGAAATCAGCGGACGAATTTCTGCAATTCTTGTTTGAACAGAACGTGATTGCGTACTTGGAAGATGCTGAAGAGGAGAGATTTATACACTGGTGCTTCATCGAAAGGACAAATACAAATGTTGCACCAAAGGTTAAAGTTGGTGCGCAGTATGAAATACATTATGCGCTCGGAAGTGCGCTAAACCTTGGTAAGGAGGTTGCTAGGCGTAAAGGGAAAATTAAAGAGGATAAGGGGCATAGCGGGATAATTCGATCTTACTTTCCTAAGAAAAATTTCGGCTTTATCAGCGCCTCTGGTCTCCCCGTTGAGATTTTCTTTCACTCTTCCGCCGTGGTGGGTGGAGCCGACAAAGTTCAGGCAGGAAAGAATGTGCGTCTAGTCCTAGAAAAAGACAAGGCTGGCCGACTCCGAGCCAAGAGCGTGATACTGCTCTGAATTGCCTGTCGTGGAGACTTGAAACTTCCGTTGGTGTTTAAATCGGTGTTTTCGCCGCATTAGCGCCCACACGGGAGTCTGAGTGTCGTCCAACAGTTCGAGAGCGTTTGGGGCAACACAATTTGAGCAGCTTTGGGAAATTCACCCGAGCACGCATTCGTATCGCGTTCGTGGGCAGGTTCTTTAGCCGGGATCAACTTGAGATATCAGCATGGGTGCCGGCTTTATTCAGATGACAATCGAACGTGGCCGAGCGAGGCAGCAACCGCCCTCGTGGTTCGGGGCGTCGCTTCTCTGCGCACCTCACCATGAGGGCTGTGGGAGGGATGCACACGGAACTTTCGGTTCTTGTTTCCCTCCCCCTTGAGGGGAGGGTTAGGGAGAGGGGGGGTGTGTGTCTCTGTTGGACTCCACCACAGCTCTGCTAAGGCCTTCGGCCTAGCGGCGCTACCCTCCGCTCAAGGGGGTGGGTAGGCAGATAAGGACACTCCCCGCCATTCGAGCATAGCTCTCACGGCCTCGTGCATTCAAATCTCTCCACTGGAGAGATTTGCCGGATGCTAAGCGTCAGTCATGCCCGAGCCCTCCAGCGTATCCAGTTCCATCTCCCTGAGGCGTTTGACCTCGTCGCGGAGCCGCGCAGCCTTCTCGAATTCCAGATTCGTGGCCGCCTCGCGCATTTCGCGTTCGAGGTCCTTGATGACCGTCGCCAGATTGTCGCCCGTAACCGTCTTCTCCTTGCCGTCCTTGCCCTTGCCGATGCTGATCGTGACGTGGTCTTTTTCGTAGACGCTATCGACGATGTCGTTGATGCGGGCTTTGACCGATTGGGGGGTGATGCCGTTGGCGAGGTTATAGGCGATCTGTTTTTCGCGGCGGCGGTTGGTTTCGGCCAGGGCGCGTTCCATCGAGCCGGTTTCCTTGTCGGCGTAAAGGATCACCTTGCCGTCGACGTTGCGGGCGGCGCGGCCGATGGTCTGGATGAGGGAGGTTTCGCTTCGGAGGAACCCTTCCTTGTCGGCGTCGAGAATGGCGACGAGGCCGCATTCGGGGATGTCGAGGCCTTCGCGGAGGAGGTTGATGCCCACCAGCACGTCGAATGCCCCCAGGCGCAGGTCGCGAATGATTTCGATGCGCTCGATGGTGTCGACGTCCGAGTGCATGTAGCGCACGCGGATGCCCTGTTCGTGCATATATTCGGTGAGGTCCTCGGCCATTTTCTTGGTGAGGACGGTGCAGAGGGTGCGGTAGCCGGCCTTGATGGTGGTGCGAATCTCGTCGATGACGTCGTCGACCTGATGGGTGGCCGGGCGGATTTCGACCGGCGGATCGATGAGGCCGGTGGGGCGGATGACCTGTTCGGCGAAGACGCCGCCGGTCTGTTCCATTTCCCAGGAGCCGGGCGTGGCCGAGACATAGACCGATTGCGGGCGCATGGCGTTCCACTCCTCGAAGCGGAGGGGGCGATTGTCCATGCAACTCGGCAGGCGGAAGCCGTATTCGGCCAGGGTCGCCTTGCGGCGCAGGTCGCCGCGATACATGGCGCCGAGCTGGCCGATGGTGACGTGGCTTTCGTCGACGAAGACCAGCGCATTGTCGGGGAGATATTCGAACAGGGTCGGGGGCGGCTCGCCGGGTTTTCTCCCCGAGAAGTAGCGCGAATAATTCTCGATGCCGGCGCAGGAGCCGGTGGCTTCCATCATTTCGAGATCGAAGAGCGTGCGCTGTTCCAGCCGCTGGGCTTCGAGGAAGCGGCCGGCGCCGTTGAGTTCCTGCAGGCGCGCGGCGAGGTCCGAGCGAATCTGCTTGATGGCCTGGTTCATGGTGGTGCGCGGCGTCACGTGGTGGGAATTGGCGTAGACGCGGATGAAGGTGAGGTCGGCGCTCTTCTTGCCGGTCAGCGGATCGAATTCGGTGATCGCCTCGACCTCGTTGCCGAAGAGGGTGACGCGCCAGGCGGCGGCTTCATAGTGGGCGGGGAAGATTTCGACGGTATCGCCGCGCACGCGAAACGTGCCGCGGACGAAGCCGGTATCGCCGCGCTTGTATTGCAGGGCGACGAGCTTGGCGAGCAATTGACGCTGGTCGATCTTTTCGCCCTTCTGCACGTCGATGGTCATGGCGGTGTAGTCTTCCACCGAGCCGATACCGTAAATGCAGGAGACCGAGGCGACGATGATCACGTCGTCGCGTTCGAGGATCGCGCGCGTGGCCGAGTGGCGCATGCGGTCGATCTGCTCGTTGATGGTGGATTCCTTCTCGATATAGGTGTCGGTGCGCGGGACGTAGGCCTCGGGCTGGTAATAGTCGTAGTAGGAGACGAAATACTCGACCGCGTTATCGGGGAAGAAGCCCTTGAATTCGGAATAGAGCTGGGCGGCGAGGGTCTTGTTGGGCGCGAGGATCAGGGCCGGGCGCTGGGTCTGGGCGATGACCTGGGCGGCGGTGAAGGTCTTGCCGGAGCCGGTGACGCCGAGCAGGACCTGATCGGTCTCGCCGTTCTCGACGCCTTCCACCAGTTCGGCAATGGCGGTGGGCTGGTCGCCGGCGGGGGTATAATCGGTGGCGAGGCGGAAGGGCTGGGACTTGCCGACCTTGACCGGACGCTCGGGGCGGTGCGGCACCCAGGGGGCGGAGCCCTCCACTTCCTTGCGGCCGTGGAGAATGATCTGCTCGAGCGCCTTCACCGTGGCGGTGACGCCGACCGTGGTGGCGTTGGAGACGTCCTCGGACTTGCGCGCCTTGTTCTTCTTCACCGAGGCGTCGAGGGCCTCACGCACCTTGGCCATGGCTTCGGGATCGGTGGCGGCGGTGCGGGAAATATCGCGGGCGGTGACCCTGGAGGCGGGGACGTGGCCGAAGCCGGCCTGGGGTGCCTCGCCCATGCCGTCGAAATCGACGCGATCGACCGAATTGATCTTGGTCTTGCCGGTCTTCCTGGCCATGCCGGTGGCGGTGTCGTGATTGGCCTTGGTGGTGCGGCGCTTTTCGAGCGCGGTTTTCGGCTGGGCCGCTTCCTTCTCGGCCGCCTCGGCGCGATCCAGGGCGCGCTTGTTCTTCATCCGCTCGGCATAGAGCGGCTTGGAGGCGGCGATGTCCTCGGCCTTTTCGATTTCGGCGAAGAAGTCGTCGATGGAAAACTCAGCCTTGCCCGGACGGGTGGACTTGGGGGCCATGAAAATGCTCGCGATCTGGGAATGCGACTCAGATGGGGAACGAGGCGCGCAAATGCAATGTTCCCGGCGAGATTAGCACCCCGCGAACGGAGAGGGAACGGGCCTGCTGACAGGAGGCGTCAGCAGGCGGATATCGTTCAGGCCAGGAGGCTTTCGGGCACCTTGCCGCCATTGGCGGCGAGCTTGGCCAGCACCTGCTTGTGGAGCCAGATATTCATGGTGGCGCTGTCGGACTTGTCGCCCTGATAGCCCAGTTCGTCGGCAAGCTGCTTGCGGGCATCGAGCGAGGAATCGAGCTTGAGGGCCTTCATCAGGTCGACGATGGAGGTCTTCCAGTTGAGCTTCTGCCCGGAGGCGGCGACGGCAGCGTCCAGCACGGCGGCGACATCGACCTGAGTACCGGCCTGGGCTTCGGCTTGCTTTTTGGCCAGGGCCTCGGCGATTACCTTGTTGGCGGCCTCCATGCCGGCATCGACAGCGGCCTGCTGCTGGGCCGCGACATTCGCGCCGGCGGCGGGGCGCGCCGCGCCGGCCGGGGCGGCGGCCGGAGCGGGGGCGCCGAAAATCCTGTTCTTGATGTCGTCAAAAAAGCCCATGGATCTGATCCTTTCGTGTTCCGGTCCTGGCATTCAATCCGGAATCTGACGGCGAGATCAAGGCTTTGTGATGGCTGGGTTCAAACGGGCTTGCCGGGCCTGGTGGCGAACCAGATGTGGTGGCGGGCGCCCTTGCCGGAGCGGGTGGCGCGCACCGGCACTTCCGCCACGGCCATGCCGGATTGCTTCAGGCGCCGGGTGAAATGCGCGTCGGGCGCCGAAGACCAGACGGCGAGGTGGCCGCCGGGCCGGAGCGCGGCCCTGGCGATGGCGAGGCCATTGGCGCTGTAGAGGCGGTCGTTCTGGGGCCGCGAGAGCCCGTCGGGGCCATTGTCGACGTCGAGCAGGATGGCGTCGAAGGGATTTTCGCCGGCAATGGCGGCGGCGACATCGCCTTGATAGAGGGTGACGCGGGGATCATCGAGGCTGTCGCCATGAATGGAGGCGAGGGCAGTGCGGGCCCAGGCGACGACCTGGGGCACCAGTTCGGCCACGATGAGCTCGCTCTGCGCGGGGAAGGCGGCGAGGGCGGCGCGCAGGGTGAAGCCCATGCCGAGGCCGCCGATCAGCACGCGCGGCGGGGGCCGTCCGGCCAGGCGCGCGGCCGAAAGAATGGCCAATTGCTCCTCGGAGCCGCTGAGGCGGCTGTTCATCAATTCGGTGGTGCCGGACATGATGGAGAATTCGGTGCCGCGCTGCATGAGCCGGAGCACGTCGCCGCCGGGCACATTGGCTTCATCGAGTTTGACCCAGGGCAGCATGGACGATCCTTGGCGGGCGGAGAACGGCGCCCACAAGTAGGGAACAGGCCATGGCGGGTCAACAGGCGGGCAGGGGCTGCTCGGCCCAGGCGGCGGCCAGGCGGGCAATCGCGGGCAGGCGCGACCGGCCGGCGGGGTCGGCCATGCCGTGGTCGAGGGCGGGAAACTCCCAATAGGTGAGGTTGCAACGGCCCTGGGCGGCGAAACGGTCGGGCAGGGCGCGCACGGCCTGAACCGGGGCGGTGTCGCGACCGCCATAGATCAAGAGGAACGGCGTGTCGGTGGCTTCGAGATAATCGGAGGAGCGGTGGTCGAGAGCATCGGCCCAGAAGCGATGGGTATGGCCGGAAAGAAGCGTGCTGCCATGAGGATCGGCACGGGCCGCCTCGAAGCCGGCGCGGACAATGGCCTGGCCCTGGGGCGGGACCGAGGCGAGCACCATGTCGCCGAAGGTTTCGCCGACCGAGCCGGACAGCAGAATGGTGGCGGCAGGGTGGATATGGGCGCCAAGGGCTTCCATGGCGAGGCCGCCTTCGGACCCGCCGAACAGGATGGTCCTGGCCGGATCGGCATCCAGGGCGGCGAGCACGGCGCGGTAATCGGCGATGCGTCCCGAGACGGTATAGGTGTCGCGGAATTCCGGCGGGCAATCGCTGTTGCCATGCTGAACCGGACTATCGGGACTGATGCCGGATTTTTCGACGATGAGCGCGGTATAGGCCGGGAAGGCGGCGCGGATGACGGCGAGATTGGCATTGCCGGTTGCCGGGCGGCAATCGGAGCCCTGGGCCAGGACGAGCAGGCCGGCGCTTTCACCGGAGGGCACATCGAGCGTGTAATGGATGGTGCCGCCATCGGGGCGGGGAAGCTGGCGGCTTTGCGGGGCAGCATTGGCCATGCCCACCGGCAGGGCCAGCAGGAGGAGAGCAAGCAGCGATTTCATGATGTCATTCCAAACGACGATGCAGGGAAAGCGGCAGCAGCGAGACCAGGGCCAGGACCAGAAGCGGCAGGGGCGCGGGGAGGCCCAGCGTCAGGCCGATCTGGCCGGCGGCGCCGGGCATGGGGGCGGCGACATGGAGCCGGAGCGCCGCCGCCAGCAGAATACCGGCGGCAATGCCGAGCAGCGGCCAATGGAGGCCGGCACGGCGGCGATGGGCGGCGACCAATATCAGCCAGGCAAGGACGATCGGGGCGGCGAGCAGGACCAGAGCAAGGATGTCGCCGAGATCGGCAATGGCGGGGCGCAGATTGGTGGCGGCCGCCAGGAGCAGGGCGAGGATGCCGGCCAGTATGATCGCGGCCTGGATGGCGAGCGGCAGCAGCAGGTAGAACAGGGCCGGCCAGCGGGCGGCGGGGCTGCGGAAACGGCGGTCCGCCAGCATGGGCAGGAGCAGGGCGTCATGCGCGCCCAGGCGGCGTTCGGCCTCGGCGTGGGCTGCTTCGGGCGCAAGGCCGGCCGCGTGCAGATTTTCGGCAATGTCCGCGCGGTGATCGGAGAGTTCGGCCAGGTAGCGCTCGACATGGCGCGGGGCGAGGCCGGCGCGGAGCAAATCCTCGCGAAGGGCGAGCAGGCGATCAGGCATGGCGGGGCTCCGCCAGGATGGCGGCGATGGTCTGGTTGAGATTCTGCCATTGCTCCGCCAGGGCCTGCAGGCGGCCGGTGCCGGCAGGGGTGACGCTGTAATAGACGCGGCTGCGGCCATTGATGATCTGGCGGCGCGTGGTCAGGGCGCCGTCGCGCTCGAGCGCATGGAGCAGGGGATAGATGACGCCTTCGGCAAAGCTGATGGTTTCGCCGCTGGCGCCGCGAATGGCCTGGACGATTTCGTAGCCATACATTTCGCGGTCGCGCAGCAGGCGCAGGACCAGCAATTCGGGAACGCCATTGAGGAAAGGGGAGGAATTGGGGGCCATTTTATACCTATTGTCTCTAGGTATGATGCCTAGAGATGATAGGTGTGTCAATGGGCGGGCTCGATCGTCTCGTGCTTGCTGGCTCCCTCCCTCCCTCCCCACAAAGGGGGAGGGAGGGAGGGAGCCGGGTCGGCCGCGTGAGTTGCTACCCCAAATGAGGGCACCGGTTTAGCTGTCGCGGGTTATGCGGATGATGCTGGAGGTGCCGTTATCGGGGTTTTCGGTGACGGCGTAGACGGCTCCGTCGGGACCGGCGCGGACGTCGCGGACGCGGGCTTCGAGGGGGATGCGTTCCTCGCTGGCCACCAGGTCGTTGTCCAGGTGGACGACGACAAGGCCGGTGGAGACAAGGCCGCCGATGATGAAGGCGCCGTTCCATTCGGGGATGGCGTCGCCATCATAGAATGCCATGCCGGAGGGGGCGATGACCGGATCCCAGTAATAGACCGGCTGTTCGGTTTCAGCGTCGGCGGTGATGCCGCCGCCTATGGGATCGCCGCTATATTCGATGCCATAGGCCACGTCGGGCCAGCCATAATTGAGGCCGGGCTCGGGGCGGTTGAGCTCGTCGCCGCCGCGGGCGCCGTGTTCGACGATCCAGAGGCGACCTTCGCCATCGAGGGCTGCCGATTGGGTATTGCGGTGGCCCAGGCTCCAAATCTCGGGCAGGGCGCCCTCGGTGTCGATGAAGGGATTGTCCGCGATGGCATTGCCTTCGTAGTCGATGCGGAAGACCTTGCCGAAGCCGCTGGCCAGTTCCTGGGCCTGGTCGCGGACCTCGTTGTCGGAGCGTTCGCCGACGGTGAGATAGAGCATGTCGTCACCGGCGGGCACGATGCGGGAGCCGAAATGCTTGTCGCCATCATAGGTCGGCTCCTGGCTGAAGATGATCGAGACATCTTCGAGCGCGCCGCCGCCGGCCTCGTCGAGCACCAGGATGCCCGAGGCCAGGGCGGTGCCATTGCCGCCCTCACGCGGCTCGGCAAAGGAGAAGAAGATGCGGCCGCTCTCCTCGAAATCGGCGGCGAGCGCCACGTCGAGCAGGCCGCCCTGGCCGCGGGCATCGACGTCGGGAAGGCCGGAAATTTCCGGGCCGGCATCGCCGCTTTCATTGACGATATACATGGCGCCCTGCTTGGCGGTGACCAGCATGCGGCCATCGGGCAGAAATTCCATGGCCCAGAGCTGGGGCAGGTTCTGCGCGATCACCTCCTGGCGAACGGGCGTGAGCTCGGCGGGCTGGGGCGCACGGGTCTGTTCGGGAAAGGCGGGCTGCTGGTCCGGCGCATTGGGCGGCTGGGTCTCGGCCGGTTCTCCCGCCCTGGCATCGCCGCCTTCGGCGGGGGCCATGCCTTCGACCTGCTCTTCCGGTGTGGTGGCGTCATCCTGGGCGAAAGCCGGGCCCAGCAGCGAGAACGAAAGCGCCGTACCGGCGAGAAGGAGCGAAAGCTTCATTGCGAAATCCACAGTAAAGTGTTGGCGATAAAGACAAATTCGGAAAATCTGCTTTTGGGTTCACGTCGACTAAGTTCCCGGGTGGAGAAACGTTGCACCCGGGCCGATCACGAAAACCGGAACGCGGCGCTAGGCCTCGTGTCGAAATGGGCCGCAGTGGATCGTCGCCAGGGCATGGCGGCGGGGTGCCGCGAAGGAGGGATGAGATGAAAATTGCCGGTTGGGTGCTGAGCGGGCTGATCGCCCTGTTCATGCTGGGGGCGTCGGTGGCGCCGAAATTTCTGCAGCTCGATGTCGCCATCGCGGCGATGGAGGTCGTCGGCTGGCCGGCGAAATACCTGCTGCTCATCGGGGTGATCGAGCTCGGCTGCGTGGTGCTGTTCCTGATCCCGCGCACGGCCCTGCTTGGCGCGGTGCTGTTCACGGGGCTTTTGGGCGGTTCGCTGGCGGCCAATCTGCGGGTGGACAATCCGCTGTTCAGCCACACGCTGTTCTCGATCTATCTGGGCGTCGCCATCTGGGTGGCCCTGTGGCTGCGCGAGGCCAAGGTGCGCGGCGTATTCCCGCTGATCCGCTAGCGCGGGCGCGCCGGGCCTGTTTGCTGTCCGGCGCGCATAACAGCAAAGTATTGACAGGGGCCGCAATTGCCGTAGCGTCTGCGCCTTCACAATATAGAGAATGTCATGACCGATTGGTTGTTTTCGAGCGGCGCCTGCTCGGTGGCATATGATTTCGACCGGTCTGAACAGGTCCGCTTCCGGCGGGGCGACGTCAAGGCCTATCTCGAGGAAGCGCCGGTGCTGCCGGGCGTGTGGCTCTATCGCGGCGAGGCCTGCGGGAACAGCCGGTTCGGCATCGACGTCGAGGGCGACATACCCGAACGCGGGCGCATCATCCTGGGCTCGATCCTGTCGAGCCGCGGCACGGTGAGCCTGGAAGGGTGCGACGACCAGCATTGGCGCGATGACGGGCGTTTCTACGTGCTGACCCCGATCGAGCGGCGGGTGCGCTATCAGATCGATGCCGAGCGCGGCTGGCGCACGGTGGCGCTGCGGCTGGAAACCGAGGCGCTGGACATGCTGGGCAGCGACGGGACGGCGCCGGACCTGGTGCGGCAGGCCCTGGAGGGCAACAAGGACGATATTTCCGACATGTCGCCCTTGCCCGCCGCGATCCGGGCGCTGGGGCATACACTGCTGCGTTCGCCCTATGAGGGCACGATGCAGAAGCTGTTCCGGCAGGCCAAGGTGCTGGAATTGCTGGCGCATCAATTGGCGGCCTTTGGCGGGGTGGCCGAGGCCGGCGGGCTCAATGCGCGGGAGCTGGCCAAGGTGCGCATGGCGCGGGATCGGCTGCTGTTCGACCTGCGCGAGCCGCCCGATCTCGAAACGCTGTCGCGGGAAGTGGGGCTGCCGGCCAAAAGGCTCAATCGCGGCTTCCGCGATGTCTATGGCATGACCGCCTTCGCCTATCTGCGCGACGCGCGGCTGGACGCGGCGCGGCGGGCGCTGGAGGAGGGCTCGAGCATGCCGCTCAAGCAATTGGCGTGGGAATTGGGCTATGGGCAGGTGAGCAATTTCGTCACCGCCTTCCGGCGCCGCTTCGGCATGCCGCCGGGATCCTATCGCGGCCAATCGGTGAATTGAGACCGTTGTTTTCGCATGAATTTTGCGCCAGCGGCGAGAATTATTCGGAACGGGCGCAGCGCTTGTCTTGAGCGGACCAGACAGTAAGGGGCGGTCTTTGCCTTTTTCTGTGTGGAGCTCGAGCGATAAGAGCAAATTCAATCCGTTGGGACTCGGCGAAACCCCATCCGACCGGCACCAGGCGCAGTTTCGCCTTCGATAGCGGGCCGCAGGACGGCATCCTCGATTTCGAGGACAATGGCCGGATCGTTACCGGTGAACCGCCGTTCCGGCTTTCCATGTCGCATGCCGTGCTGCGGGACGGGGTCTCGGTCTTCACCGGCGGCGGCTCCTCGCCACAGGGCTTCACCATCGCGCCGACCGGGCCGATGCCGTCGCGGAACCTGCTGATCGGGTGCCTGCTGGGCGGCATGGGAAGCCTTGCGGCGGAGGGCAATGACAAGCTGGACTGGCGGGTGCCGGGGCAGATGTATGTGGTGAGCCTCTCCGAGCGGCAATTGAGCTACGACATTGCCGGCAAGGCCGATTACAACGCCGTCACCCTGATGCTGACGCCCGATGCGCTGGAACTGATCGCCAGCGAGGACGGATTGCCGCAAATGCTGGTGGATGTGCTGGAGGGGCGGAGCGAGCCGGTGGCGCTGAGCCGTCCCATGCCGCTGGAAGCGCGCCGCGCGGCGCAGGAATTGCTGTCCCCGCTCTACCAGGGGCGCGCTGCCGAGCTCTACCAGGAAGGCAAGACGCTGGAATTGCTGGCGCACCAGACCGACCTGCTGGTGGATGCGCCGGTACTGCGCCGCGAACTGAGCACGCGCGAACTGATCCGGGTGCGGGAAGCGCGGGAGCGGCTGCTGGCCAATCTGCGCGAGCCGCCGAGCCTGACGGAACTGGCCGCCATGGTGGGGCTCACGCCCAAGCGGCTCAATCTTGGGTTCCGCCATTTGGTCGGCATGACGGTGTTCCACTACCTGATGGAGGAGCGGCTGCTGCTGGCCCGGAAAATGCTGGAAGAGGGGTTGGATATCCCGCTCAAGCAGCTCGCCTGGGCGGTCGGCTATAATCAGGTCTCCAATTTCATCACCGCCTTCCGGCGGCGGTTCGGCGTGTCGCCCGGGCTCTATCGCCGCCATGCCGATGCGGAGGAATAGCGGGCGCCATTATGGCTGCTGGCAATGATTATGCCAGCAAGGCCCGCGCGTTGAGATGCACAATGCAGTCCACTACTTGGCAAAGCCGGTCCAATGGGCCGGCTTTTGCTTTGTGGGAGAAAAAGATGTGCGTGGGCCCAATCGGCATGCGAAATCACCGGCGCTGGGGGTGGCGGAGTGCTGTCACCGTAGCGCTCATGACAACGACTGTGCTGGCAGGGGCCTCGGCAGTCCAGGGCGCGGGAATCCAAATGCTCTGGAACGACGAATATCAGTCCCGCACAGGCGTCGCGTTGAGCAATGACGGCCGCTTCTTTATCGCCGAGTCGGCCTATGTCACGCCCAACGGCGTGGTCAATGTCACCGGTCCGAACGGCGCAGCCAGCGTGCTTCGCCAACTGTCGGCCGATGGCGGCACAGTCGTGGGGGCTTATGTCTTCGACCAAGCCGGAGAGCGGGCTTTTCGCTGGCGAACCGATGGCGGCATGGACAATCTGGGCGTGCTCGTCGACAACGACGGATATGAATCGCATGCTTATGGCGTCTCCGCGGACGGGCGTCGCGTTGTCGGCGTCTCCCACTACGATTCCGGCTATACGGGCCAGGCCGGGTTCGTCTGGATTGAGAACGCGGTGGGTGGCGTTACCACCAATCCCGAGATGTTCGTGCTAATCGCCGAGAACTCCGAGGCCACCGAGGCGCGCGCGATTTCCGACAATGGCAATTTCGTCGCCGGGAGCGTCTTTGTGGACAATGATCCAGGGTTCGTCGCGCAAGCCATGCGTTGGGATATTACCGATATCGAAAGCACTGGCGCCAATGTCGGGACCAATCTCGGTACGCTTGGTGGCGCTGGATCATGGGCCACGGGCATATCAGCCGATGGCAGCCGCGTCGTGGGGACGGCGCAGGACGAAGACCAGAATCTCCGGGCGTTTCTCTGGCGCGATGCCGACGGGAACAACGGTCCCGGAATGATCGACCTGGGGACGCTCGGCGGGACAAACAGCAATGCGATGGGGATTTCCGCCAATGGCGAATATGTGGTCGGGCGGGCCGAGACCGACGGGCCGGGCAGTCATGCCGCGTTCCGGTGGAGCGAGGAGGAGGGTATGCGGGCGGTTGCCGATATGCTCATCGAGCAGGGTGTCGATCTGGGCAACTGGCATCTCTATGTCGCCAATGACATCTCGGCAGACGGCAATGTGATTATTGGCACTATGGTCGTAGGCGGCGACAACCGGGCCTATCTGGTGCGCCTCGAGGACGAGCCGGGACCCCGTCCCGGTCCCGGTCCCGGCCCAGGACCCGGTCCCGGCCCTGGCCCAGGACCTGGGCCCGGGCTGATGGATGTCGAGGAATATCACCAGACGCTCTATGTGGCGGCGGGCATCGCCAATGCGGGCGAGTTTCTGACCTGGCTGCCGCTGAACGGGGCGCATCACCGGCCGCTGATGCTGACGCCGAGCCTGAGTGGCGACATGTGCGCCTGGGCGACGGGGGATTTCGCCCATCACGGCCCGTCCTCGACGGGATTGGCTTTGGCCGAAATCGGCGCCTGCACGGACCTGGCCGGCGGCAATGTGCGGATCGGCGGGGCGGTGGGCACCACGGGTTCCTGGCAGGACCTGGCCCTGGGCGGCTCGGCGCGGATGCAGGGGCAATATGTGCTCAGCGAAATCGACTGGCAGCCCGATGGCACGCCGCTCCTGTTGAGCGTGACCGGCATGCTGGGCAGCTACAAGGCCGATATCGCGCGGGCCTATTCCAATGGCGCGGCCACGGCCGTGTCGAACGGCGAAACCAATGCCTTTGGCGGCGTGGTGCGGGTGCGGGCGGATTGGCTGGAAGCGGCNGTGATCGGCAATACCAGCATCAATCCCTATGCCGCGTTCGGCTTGGGGGGATTGCATGTGGATGGGTATACCGAGAGCGGCGGGCCGTTCCCGGCGGTGTTCAACGAGCAGAACCTGCGCCATGCCGAAGTCCGGGTGGGCATAACGGCGGTGACGGAGTTCTCGGCAGCGACCAAGCTGTCGACGACGCTGGAAGTGGCGCATCGCAGCGGCACCGGGGCGGCGGCGACGGGGCATGTGCCCGGCCTGTTCAACTTCTCGCTGGGCGGGGGCACCTATGGGCAGACCTGGGCCCGGATCGGGGCGGAGCTCGACCACAAGGTCAACGAGAACCTGTCCCTCTCCGCCTCCACCCACCTGGCCAGCAATGGCCGCGATCCGAACCTGGCCGTCTCGGCCGGTATCAAGGGAGCTTTCTAGCATCCGGCGCAGTGACCCTGCATTCCCTGATCTGCGCCGCGGGCGCCATCCTTGAAGGATGGCGCCTATTTTTTTCGCCGCCGCGATTATGCGCAGCGGCAATGATTCTGCGTGACCGGCCCTCGTGTTGAGAAGCGGAAACGAGTCCCCTAGTTGCAAAAGCCGGCCTGGCAGCCAGCCGTTTCGATGGAATCGAAATGAGGCGCCAGGCCGGCTTTTGCTTTCGGGAGAATGAGATTATGGCGCGAGCCTTTGGGATACGGAAAAAGCGGAACGAGGGGCGTTGGCTGCTGGCTTCGGTCCTGATGGCGAGCACGGCGCTGATCATGACCCCGAAAGCGGAAGCGGCCGGGGAAATTGTCGATCCGACACCGCCGGATGCCGGCTGGTATTACAGGGACATACCGGCACTCAGCGCCGATGGCAGCATGTTCATCGGCAATATCCAGGATAGGAACGGCACCTTCTATCGGGCGCAATATCACGATGGCAGTAGCCCGGTGCTGGCGCCGCACCTGGGCAGCGGCAATACCACGGCCTATGGGATGTCGGGCGATGGCCGGTTCGTCGTGGGGCGGTCGGCGAATTCCGATGGCTATCAGCGGGCCTTTATCTGGGACACCCAGAGCGGTGACATGCGTGACCTGGGCCTGCTCTATCCCGGCATCGAAAATGCCTGGATGGAAGCCTGGGACGTGTCGGGCGACGGCCAGCGGGCCGTGGGGCAATATACGCGCCTCGGCATGATCCGTGGCTTTGCCTGGGTGGATGACGAGACACGGGTGGGCAATCTCCACGTGCTCCAGAGCCTGGACGACGCCAATAACTGGGCCGCGCATGCCCTCTCGGACGATGGGCGATATGCGACGGGCTATAGCGATGGCAATGCCACCCATAGCCGGGCCGTGCGCTGGGATCTGAGCGGGCTCGAGACCGGCGGGGGCGGCAGCGACGTCCTTCTCGACCTGGGCACGTTTACCGGCTTTGAGGGCGGCGGCTCCGCCGGCACCGACATTTCCGCCGATGGCAGGGTCGTCGTCGGCTGGTCTTCGGACCAGGACGGCATCGAACGGGCATTTCGCTGGGTCGAGGGCGCCGATGGCGGGCGGGCCGAGAATGTGCAGATGTACGACCTCGGCACGCTGTTCGCCACGAGCGATTCCACGAGCCGCGCCAATGCGGTATCGCGCGATGGCGCCTATGTCGTGGGAACGAGCGGCGCCGGTGAAGAGCAGGGGATTTCCCTGGCGTTCCGCTGGTCCGAAGAGACCGGCATGGAATCGGTGACGGACTGGCTTGCCCGGCATGGCGTCGAAAGCGCCGAGAGCCAGGTGCTGTCCGACGCCACGGCCATTTCCGACGATGGCTCGGTCATTGCCGGCATCATGGACGTGGACGGTGCCCGGCGCGCCTATATTGCGCGCGCAGTGGAGGACGAGCCTGGGCCTGGACCCGGACCCGGCCCAGGCCCAGGACCCGGACCCGGACTGATGGACGTCGAGGAATATCACCAGACGCTCTATGCGGCGGCGGGCATCGCTAATGCGGGCGAGTTCCTGACCTGGCTGCCGCTGAACGGCGCCCATCACCGGCCGCTGATGCTGACGCCGAGCCTGAGTGGCGACATGTGCGCCTGGGCCACCGGNGATTTCGCCCATCACGGCCCGTCCTCGACGGGACTGGCCCTAGCCGAAATCGGGGCCTGCACGGACCTGGCCGGCGGCAATGTGCGGATCGGTGGGGCGGTGGGCACCACGGGTTCCTGGCAGGACCTGGCCCTGGGCGGCTCGGCGCGGATGCAGGGGCAATATGTGCTNAGCGAANTNGACTGGCAGCCCGATGGCACGCCGCTNCTGNTGNNNGTGACCGGCATGCTGGGCA
>Ga0065721_10004018_pt1 | contig 47189 bp, 32 predicted proteins | sample Mesricmetagenome_FD_59108 | JGI IMG/M metagenome (GOLD analysis project Ga0065721, IMG submission 59108) | Mesophilic microbial community from rice straw/compost enrichment Sample: eDNA_1 v2 (version 2) | ecosystem: Engineered > Solid waste > Grass > Composting > Bioreactor | place: USA: Davis...
AGGTGATCGCCTGGCCGACCGCATTGTAGGGACCCGTGCCCGTGATCACTTTCGTAACCGTAAGCTCAGGGGTCTGCGTGCCCGGCGTGGTCACCTCGCCGCCATCCGGGTCTTCCGGATCAACCGGATTTCCGTCAGGGTCCTCGCCCGTAGCTGTGGCCACATTCAGTACCGAGCCGTTGTCCAGGTCGCCCTGGCCGATCGTGTATGTGGTCGTGTAGGTCTCAACAGCACCCGGTGCGAGGGAAGCGATTGTCTCCGTCAGGCCGGTGAGCGGGTCGGTGACATCGATATTGCTTAACGTCACATTGCCCGTGTTGGTCACCGTGATCGTGTATTCCAGTTCATCGCCTACCGCACTGTAGCCTGTCGTGGCTGCACCGCCGTTGATGGCGGTTAAGGCCTTCACCAGGGTGAAAGACGGCGCCTGCTCAACATCCGTATCCGTCGGGTCACCGGGATCAGGCGTACCGGGATCATCCGAGGGAACCTCCGTGATCGGCGTACCGCCGGGACCATCCCCGTTCACCAATGCCTGGTTCGATACGCTGCCGTTATCCAGGTCGTCCTGTGTGATGGTATGCGTAACGGTAACGGTAGCGCTTGCACCGGGGGCCAGCGTGCCGATGTTCTCCTCGCCAGCAGGGATGTCCGCGTTATCATCCGTCAGCACGATGTTGCCGATCGTCACGTTGCCCGTGTTGGATACCACGATATCATAGGTGATCGCCTGGCCGACCGCATTGTAGGGACCCATGCCCGTGATCACTTTCGTAACCGTAAGCTCAGGGGTCTGCGTGCCCGGCGTGGTCACCTCACCGTCATCCGGATCCGCAGGATCAACCGGGTCGCCGTCAGGGTCATCGCCCGTGGCTGTCGCCGTATTCAGCACGCTGCCATTTTCCAGATCGTTCTGTACGATTGTGTAGGTCGTTGTGAAGACCTCTAAGCCTTCGGGGGCGAGGGTAGCAATCGTCTCGCTCAATCCTGTCAATGCATCGTTTACCTCGATACCCGTCAGTGTCACGTTACCCGTATTGGTCACAGTGATCGTGTATTCCAGTACATCACCAACTGCACTGTACGCCGTTGCAGTAGCATCACCATTGATGGATGTTAGCGATTTCTCCAAGGTAAAGGACGGGGCTGCAGGATTCAGACAAAAAGAAGTTGGATCAACCAATTCAGCGGTTTCCGGATTGTCGCTGTTTACCGAAGTTCCCCCAAAAGAAATCGAAGCCTGGTTATCGAAGCAGTCTCCGCCTTCAGCAGTATTGGCAATCTGTACAGAGACCGTAAATGTTAACGGAATCCCTCCATTCGACACCAATGGATCAACTGAAATCCCTGTTATCCGCAGCATATTGCCCGAAATAGAGACGGTTCCACTCGCGGATCCGGCAAAAACAACCGAGCCTTCAACCCAACTAAGGTTAGACGAAGTCAATTCGTCTTCGAAATCGACAGTTATTGGTAAAGACTGATTATTGTAAATACTAAACTCAAAGTCAATAATATCTCCGGGAGTTACGCCATCCGCCGGCATGATTACACGCTTTTCCAACCGAGTAGGGAAACATGCCGTAGCGTCAAAAGTTGGATAAGTTGTAACCGCAGATAGGTCATTCAGCAGTTGACTTGATGGATCGTATTGAAATAAGCGCCCTGATCCTACTGTAGGATTTCCAAGGTTCACATAAAAATAGACCCTTCCCTGCGCGTCATTCCAAGCCCCTCCCGCAGCGGTAGGTGCAGTGGCGGATCCTGTCGCTAGCGTTACGATCTCTTGTACTCCCGATGCGGGGTTTGTCCGATATACCTGCCCCTGAAAAATTCCATATAAATAGCCATCATATGGAGAAAAGGCAAGATCATCCATCCCAAAGACACCCAGTGATAGCGGCACCGTCGTGTACGTCATGGAGGTTAAATCGACCTTGGCTAAGTAAGCCGTAGCATTATCCGTTCTAACCGGCGTATAAAGTATGTTATTTATACCGACAACACCGGTCGGGATATAGACATTTCCCCCATTAGGATTAACACTCGGATCAGTCGTCCAAGTAGCTAATCCGGTTGTCGAACCTGAAGGATCGGGCTGAGGCTTTCCCAGGTCTCTGACGGCACCGTTTGCACCGAATTGAACCACATTTCCCCGCGCAATAGCACCCGTACTCCCTTCGGAAAATCCGTAAATATAATTGTCTTCAATGTTATAGCCGATTCCATTATATTTTTCAGCTACCAATGGCGTAATCGTGGCCACAACGGTACCTGGGCTACTGGGTTCGATCACATAGATCGTTGATGGATTTAAGGCTCCTGAAGGAGCGCTGATCAGGTAGGCCGAGCCGTTACAATCAAACGGAGGCAACTCGGGTATCGCATCAAGCTTAATATTGTTCGTTTGACTTAAATCAATGGTCGCCGGATCTTCGAGGGCTACACTCGCATAATCCCTCCAGATACCATTGGCTTCATAAAACGGATCTGTGGGCGGATTTGACAGATCGGGATTGGTCGCATTAATATCGGTATAGTCATTCGGCCTGAGAATCGTTGCCCACGTGTATATTTGCCCATTTTGGCTGGACACCGCACCGACGACGGAAGCCTTGACAGCAATTGTGGCCCCGCAATCCGATGGCATGTCAACCTGCGCTTCAAAAATTCCGCTAGTAAAGGTCGGTGTTCCCACTAAAACCGCACACCCCGAACTGAAAGTAATGTCCGAAGGATCCGTGCTGATTGCAATGCCCTCCGGCACATATAAACGGAAAATTGCCCCGCGTGTAAGGGCACCATTTATCGGATCGGTATTAGTTTGCACTGCACTCGGCCCGTGGTTATGGATCACACTGTTGTAAACCCATTCGCCTCCTGCTGAAACCCCGCCCGAAAAATCCGAATGGATACTCACGACCTCCAAATCGGATTGATTTACCTTGACGACCGTTGAAACAGTTTCCTCTTCCCCTACAATAAAGGTCCAGGTATCCAACGATTTATTATCCCCAAAAGAAGTTCTGAAAATGTGGCCGTTGCTATTGCTGCTTACTCCTGAACTATTTGCCGGCGGAAGGTGGCTGTTGTTTACCGGTGTAGGTGGTACGGCATTTGGAATCGGTGTAATGCCCGTATCATCCCAATACACGATATCCGACACCACGTTGCTTAAATTATCCGGATCCAGCAATTCAATCACGATACCATTTCTATTTTCCTCCACGTCGAAGTAAGGGAAATGGACTTCCGCTCCCTGCATCTTTACGGTTACTAAAGCCGGAATGTCGCCGTCCGGGAGCATGACGTCATTCCCATCTTTACCATTCCAAAATATTTCGTTACTGCCAATACGGGCTATCCCATATAACGTTTTTTTGGCAAAGGCCGCCGGAGTTTCCTGGCTTTCGATTTCCACCGTATACTGTCCCTGGGCGTCGGAATCAAACGAAATATATCCGCCCTTGTTGCTCACCTGACCCAAGGTGCCATCTATTCCGGTGATCTGTACATCCTGCACATTGGGGCTGATTACCGCGTTTATTAACCACGTATTCCCTCCCGGTACTGCGCCGGTAGCCGATTCCGGCAAATCCCCGGCGGGCAAGGTATAAAATATCTTATGTGTGATACTCGTTTCCGTGTCGGCAGTATTGGGGTCATGAATCTGATGGCCATCGCCTGTGATCACACTCATCGTAGTGGTATTCAGGCTTTTGTATAGCGGCAAGTTATTTTCTATATCGGTAAAACCGTTGTTATTGGCAAAAAAGGTAAATAGATAACCCATCATGCCATTCGCATTCACACGATAAGTATAGCCATCCTTTGTTAAGATGTATACCGTTCCATAAAAGATGTCTCCCGATGCATTCGCCGCGAGGTTCAGTACATTGGCATATATCCGTCCGGATACAAACGCGTCTTCAACTGCATTAAATACCGATACATCCCATGCAGATACATATGACCCTGTTCCCGATACCCAATCACCGTTTGCTAAACCAGGCCTGTCGGACCCATAACCCAAAAAACTAACCCGATAAATACCGGTTTGCGCTGCTGTATGATAGATCGGCGTATATTGACTACCAGCCGGACTCGTACCCGGCTCGGCAGGACCTGCCAGCTCCGCAGCACGATTGGCAATATGCCCCGCGCTGCCAACGATTGTAAGCGCTACCTCCGTACCCGAAGGATCGTACAACCTGATGCGCTGTGTTCCGGCCGATTGCTGTGCACTAGATGCCAAGGTAATGGTTTCACCGGCTTGTGCGTATACATAATGTATGCCTACGTTAGGAAATGGATAGTTCGCAGTTACATTTGTGTAAACACTTAAACTTGCCCGGCTGCCTCCGATACCGTTCGGGTATAGATCTTTGGAACCATCCGCATAACTCGTTGAAGGAATTATGGCAAAAAGTAATCCGATCGCAAACCACAAGGAGACGATCACGCTCGAACCATGCTCGTTGAAAAAATTGAATGCTTTTAATCTAGTCGAAGTAACATTTTTTTCCATAGAAAACGAGTTCTGAATATGAGGTTAAACCGGCTTGAAAGGCTGGTAACACGTAGATACTATTTAAGGTAAAGCTGGCTAACGATTAATCCTGATGCCATCTTCTCGGCACATCGTCAAATATTCTTCGATAGTGGAAAGACAAATATTGTCCAATAGTTCGGTACTGCCAAAATAGTCAATTGCAACGCTGATGTCGATCTCGCTCAAGAGTTCGGCATGTCGGCTTTCAGACTTGTTGTCCGTAGCTTGTTTCATTTCACTAATGGGTTAATTTAAAGCTGTCGAAATACTCCGAATGAATGCAGGAATAGATCGTCATAAGTAAATATTTGGCAATTAAACGGATATTTTTTTCAACCTGAATGAGCCGCAAAAGCAAATAGCAAAAACATGCTATTACTTACTATAATTATAGCATATATTAGCCATTGATATCACAGATTGACAATCGGATACCGATTTGATTGATCATTCACATACATTTGTGTCATCGCATTAATTTATGGAGACAAAAAATGCCATTGCCATCATATTTGATGACCACAGCTTATTTGCTGATTCCTTTTCAGCGTTGATCGAACGGCTAGAGCTTTTTAGAGGAGTGCACACGTTCAACAGTGAAAAAGAATTCAGCCGATTCCTAGTCCAAAACTCTCAAACACCTGTTTATTTATTTTTAGACTACTATTTAAAGGATAAAAATGCGCTGCCACTCATTAATGAAATCAGACGGTTGAACCGGCACACAACGGTTATTGTAGTTAGCTCGGTAGCCAATCCCATTACCGTGGCTAACATCTTGGCGTATGGTCCCAATGGCTTTATTAGCAAATCGTCGGGCTTCAATACCATCCTCGAATGCCTAGCCGCGATATCCCGTGGCGAGCAATACGTTTGCCCGGTAATCGGGGAGTTCGCAGATTCCAAAAATCAACCCAATAAAATACCTTTTAGCTCTCGGGAATTAGAGGTTTTGCAATATTTCGCAAAAGGACTGTCGATTGCCGACACTGCCGAACAGACCCATCTCAGCAAACACACCATCGTAGCCCACCGCCGCAAAATGATGACAAAAGCTCAGGTAAATTCCATTACGGAATTATTGGCTTATGCAAGAAGCAAAGAATTGATTTAACCTAAAAACGAGTCCTTTTAGCACAGGCTTATTTTTTTCGCAAAAATCATCCATTTTAAATGGCCAGTTTATATTTTTGACGCGACATGGATTCCTAGGCTTTGGAATATCGCCTTGTACCACACGTCATGGCGTTATAAACTACCGACATTTAAAGATGAGCCGCTTTGCTGAATCGCTACCAACTGATAATTCCAAATCCCTGTGCTGTCTGCCATTGAAAAGAATCAATAACAAATCCATATGAAACAACGTGTACTTATCCAAACGATGTTGGCCTTTCTGCTATTAGTGGGAACATTGGGCAACAGCATGGCGATCCAGCCTGCATTAGCACCACACAAAACGGACACAAACGGACAAACCCTAACCGGCACGGTGGTCGATGCCACCGATGGCTCCCCTATTGCAGGGGTTACCGTCCGTGTTCAGGGTACTTCGATAGCTGTTCGCTCAGCAGACGACGGCCGTTTTGCAGTTGCCAAAGCCAAAACCGACGATGTACTGGTATTCAGCTATCTCGGCTATCGAATACACGAGGAGCCCATAGATGGACGTACACATATTCTCGTACAATTGTCGCGTCTCGAAGATGTTCTGGAAGAAGTGGTCGTAACCGCGCTGGGCATCCAGCGAGAGGAAAAATCATTGGGCTACTCGGTACAACGTATCGGTGGTGAACAAGTACAGCAGGTCAAAGGCGTAGATATCGCTACCTCATTGACCGGTAAGGTGGCCGGGCTCTGGATTCAAAACAGTACTGAATTTGACGAATCGCCCGACATCCGACTTCGTGGCGGATCCAGTAATCCGCTGTTGGTGATTGACGGCGTGCCTTATGGCAACATGGGCTTGCGGCAAATCGCTCCAGACGATATCGAAAGCATTGATGTGCTCAAGGGTGCAACTGCTTCAGCCCTTTACGGTGTGCGCGGTGGTGGCGGTGCCATCATCGTGACGACCAAAAGCGGTGGTAATGGCATCAGCGTAAATAGTAACAACATGTTTTTTGCGGGTTACCTGGCATTACCCGAAGTGCAGACATCCTATAGCGCAGGTTTAGGCGGATCGTACAATTCGATTGACTATGTGTGGGGCAATAAACTCGATATCGGCATCATGGAAGAACAATGGAATCCTGAAACCAAGCAGTTCGAGCTGATGGAGCTCACTTCTCGGGGCAAGGATAACTTAAAAAACTTCCTCGAACCCGGCATTGTGACCAACAACAACATCAGCTTTGCCCGGTCGGGTGACATGGGTTCTATACGGGCGTCGCTGAACCACGTATATAACAAAGGGCAATATCCAAACCTGAAATTGAACCGGCTGAATGCAAATATTTCGGGTAAATTAAAGCTCAGCGAGAAATTGGAATTGCAAAGCCATATCGGATATAACCGGAGTATGACTCCGCAGATTACTGGAGCTGGATACGGCGATCAAGGCTATATCTATCAACTGCTGATGTGGACAGGCCCCGAATATGACGTCACCAAATTCCGTGATTATTGGGTAGTACCCAATGAACAGCAAAATTGGCATTACAAGGCATGGTACGACAATCCTTATCTGATTGCCTACGAAAAACTTTACGGCAGGGAAAATAATATGACCAATGTCAGCGTGACATCGGATTACAAACCCTTCGAGGGTGCCAAGGTAACCGCGCGCGTGGGCTACGACTTCTATTCCAATGAAGATACCCGTCGCAATCCCCCGGGCATCTTTTCCACACGCGGATGGCATGCGAATGGGATGTTTGGCCAATACCAATCTCGTGGATTTAGTTTGAATACCGATCTGCTGCTCAACTACGGCAAGAAGGAACTATTTAATACAATAGATATTGACCTCACTGGCGGCGCGACCATCTATCGGTATGAAGACCAATCGCTTTCCGGGGTAACCCGCAGCGGCATCATCGTGCCAGGTGTGTATTCGCTGAATAATTCGGTGGAGCGTCCGGATGTGACTACCTTCCGGTATGGCAAGCAAGTGAACAGCTTGCTCGGATTAGCTTCATTTGGCTGGAAAGACGCGGTTTTCCTTGACTTGACGGGTCGGAACGACTGGAGTTCTACCTTAGACATTACGACCCGGTCCTATTTTTACCCGTCGGTGTCCGGAAGTATACTTCTTGAGGAATTTTTTAAGCTGCCAACCTGGGTGAGCATGTGGAAGCTCCGAGGGTCCTGGACGGTTTCAAAACAGGACCTCGGCGTATATGCTACAAATGTGAATTACGGCATTTACCAAGGTGCGTGGGACGGACTGAATACGGCCGATTATCCGTCAGGACTCAATACCGCGGTTATTAAACCCCAAACAAACCGGACTTGGGAAGCGGGCACAGCAATTTATGTGCTCGACAATCGTTTAACCATTGACCTGGCCTACTACAATGTGTTCAATTATAACCGGCAGCTATCCTCCCCGATACCCGCTTCTTCGGGTTTTACGTCTACATTGATCAACACCAACGAGACGCGTGTCCGCCGTGGCGTGGAGGTGTCGCTGAATGCCGGCGTGTTAAAACGGAACTATTTTACCTGGGATGCCTCGGTAAACTGGGCGACAACACACCAGTACTACAAAGAGTTGGATCCTGTCTATTCGCCAGACAACTTATGGACGAAAGTAGGTGGACGTGTCGACAATTACACAATCACGGATTGGTTGCGGGATCCTCAAGGTCGTGTCATCCATACGGATGGTGGACTTCCGCAGCAAGGCCAATACGCCTATGCAATCGGGTATAGCGATCCCAAATTTATATGGGGTTTTACCAATTCGTTTACCTTCCGGGATTTCGACCTTCAGTTAAGTTTTGATGGCCGTGTAGGCGGCTTGTTATCCAATTATACCGCCTATAAGATGTGGGACACGGGTTCACACCCGGATAGCGATAACCAATGGCGCTACGACGAAGTGGTCAATGGCAACGAATCTTACGTCGGAAACGGGGTAAAAGTGGTTTCGGGGTCGGTGTCCTTTGACCAATACGGTCGTATTACGGAAGACACGCGCACATATGCGCCTAACGATGTACCGGTATCGTATGAAACGTATGCCCGCAGGTTTGCCGACGGGCGTTTCGGCGCTACTGATCCCACGTTTATCAAAATCCGTGAGCTGGCTATCGGATACACGGTTCCGCGTTCACTAAGCGAACGCTGGGGAATGAGTCGTGCACGCATATCACTGACCGCCCAAAATGTATTCCTATGGACCAAGGATTTTCGGTTTGCGGATCCCGATTGGAATGCTGACAGCGACCTGACGTCACCTTCTCAGCGATTTATCGGACTAAACCTGAATTTTCACCTTGCTAATGATAACAAACCAAACAACTAGGAAGCCATGATAACCCTACGAATAAAATCTACAATTGCCTGCGTCGCGTTTACAATTGTTTTAGCGTCGTGTGCGCACTTCGAAGAACTAAATACCGATCCCGATGGTTTTACCACTGCTACCCCGCAAATGCTGGCGACGAAATTGATTCTCGACATTACTAGAACCGACATCAGCAACCAGAAAGGATTTATGGCAAACTTCATGCGCGACAAATACATCCTATGGAGTGAGTTTGCGCAGGGCGAGCAGTACAACCGCATCGACCGAACCAGCTTCGGTAGTTTTACCAGGCTTATCGACGTGGAGAAAATGATCGGCCTCACCGGTGAGGTTGATCAAGAAGTCGCAAATTCTTATAAAGGATTGGGCTATTTTATGCGGGCCTATACATTTTTTAACGCCACCATGCAAGTGGGAGATATCCCGTATTCCGAAGCGCTGAAAGGGGAAAGCGAAGGAAACATTAAACCCCGCTACGATACACAGAAAGATGTGTTTATCGGTATCCTCAACGAATTGGACGAAGCAAACCGATTGTTTGCGCAAGGCGCAAACTTTGAGGGTGATGTGATCTACCAAGGCGATCCCGCAAAATGGCAGAAAATGGTCAATTCGTTCGCACTCAAGGTGCTGATCAATTTGTATCGGAAAACAGCCGATTCGGACCTGCGTGTGGTGGAACGCTTCAACGATATTTTGAACAATCGCCCCATCTTTGAAAGCAATGCAGACAATTTCCAGCTGGTTTACTCCGACCAGGAGAACCAGCGCTATCCCTTCCATAAACTGGGAAACCAGTTTGTCATTTATCCGATGGTATCGGATATATTGATCGACCGCTTGAAGGCTACAAATGATTATCGTCTGTTTTACTACGCTTCGCCATCCAAAGTACAGCTTGATAATGGTCACTCTTCTTCGGATTTCGACGCGTATAAAGGCACGGATCCAGCAATTCCCTATGCGGGTTTGAGTACGATACACAGCTCAGGCGACTATTCCGGCGTGAATGCACGATACACGGAAATCCCGGCAGGTGAGCCGATAAGCTTGCTTAGCTATGCCCAAGTGCAGTTCTTGCTCGCGGAGGCCGCGGTGCGGGGCTGGATCAATGGCGACGCACAAACTTACTATGCCGCGGGCATACAGGGTGCCATGCAATTTGTTGCAGATCATACACCAAACCATCCATCTTACCATCATAACCGCATTATGAGCGATGCCTATATCGAAGCATTTCCGGCCACGGACGCCGTCAAACTGATGGGCGCCGTAGAACATCAGATCGAACAAATCATTGCACAGAAATATGTTAGCACCTACCTCCAGTCACCGTTGAACGCCTTTTTTGAAAATCGACGCACAGGATATCCAGCGTTTCCGATCAATCCGGCATCCAATGAAAATGTTCCTGCTGACCGCCTGCCCATTCGATGGATGTATCCCAGCGATGAAGTCAGCTACAATAGCGAAAATGTGAGCGAAGCGATCGACAGGCAATACCATGGTAACGATAACGTGAATGAGCGCATGTGGTTGCTGAAAGACTGATTTTTGTAACGGGCAATTTCGCAGCCATTCAATCATGCACCAACTAAAATTCACTGCTTTAGCGCTCCTGTTCCTTCAGATTTGCCTTTGTGCTAACCCAGCGCGAGGGCAACTCCGGGAAATCGGACAGGAGCTGCAAAAACTATCTTCGATCAAAGACAGTGTCAGCCTCGTCAACAGCTTCAATCGGTTGGGAGCGCTTTACCGTTACCGAAATATAGACAGCTGCTTTCACTATGGAATGAAGGCCAAGCGTATAGCTGCCAGCTTGCAATACCGGCAAGGCCAGACAAACGCAGATCATGTGATTGCTTTCTCCTTGTATAAGAGAGGATTATATGCAGAATCGCTTGAATTATTCAGCAAAGTGCTAGCGGGTTATCAGCAACTCGCCGATACTGCAAATATTGCCCGTGTATACATGGATATGTCTGCGGTACTGCACAAGGACCTCGCCAATCAGGCAGAGATTAATGCCTTGATGCAAATGGCTATGCAAACCGGGAAAAAATTAAAGAAAGACAGTGTTCTGTCTTTAGTGTATTTTAATTATTGCAACTTTAACGCAACCCTTTCTGAAGACAGTATAAACTACTATCTAACGAAGTCCCAAGAAATTGCAAGCCGGTATAAAGATGAATATATGCTAGCCCTCAATCGCTCAAAGCAAGTATATTTATTAAATAGAGCCTATTTAGTAAACAGAAAGGGGCACAAGCCGGAGGTCCTGCCCGCTGCAAAACAATTATTATCCGATGCGCAGGATATGGGCAACGTAAATTTAGCGATTTATGCACTCCTAATTCTGGCCAATTATTATCACGAAGACGACCCACAAAAGGCGTTTGAATATTACAATCAGATTTGTGAAGTGGCACGGGAAAGCGGAGATAACGAATTGCAAATCTATTATTTAACCAGCGCATTGGGACGTGCCACGAAATCTGGCAATAAAGATGACATCGTCAATGCCTATGCTGCACTGGAAAAGGCGATGATTGCGGATAGGGAAAATATGAAAAAATTCATCGGCGATTATGTCAGGTATAGTGCCATAGAAGATCACAACAAACTATTAAGCGAGAAAAACGCACAACGAACACTTTGGTTAGTGATCATTTCAACTGCTGCATCGATGATCGTTCTGACCATTTACCTGATTATGCTCCGTCGAAGCCGGAAAGCGAAAGAACAGATAGAAGCTCTCAACAATGTAGCCAATATGCAGATCATCGCCATGGAGGAAGCAAAGCAACAGGCAATAAAGGAAGAACAACAGCGACTTGGGCAGGACCTCCATGATGGTCTTTCTTCATCCATTGCGGCCGTCCAACATCAGTTGGAAAACCTAGCCATGGATACAACGGACATTCCCTTAAAAGATAAACTGCGCACGTTGCGAACGGCGGTGGAATCGGCCTACGACGCAGCCAGAAATAAAAGCCATGAATGGTTCCGTGCCGCTGAAGAACGACAAGAGCAGTCTTTTGAGCAGCGGATCAAACTGCTTACCGAAAGTGCGCTGCCAGACATCCGTTACAACAAAGAAATTCATATCGACGATACTTCATTGCTGCGCGTCAGTGCGGACACCCGCATAGCCTTACTCCGGATCATCCAGGAGGCTATTACCAATATCATCAAACATGCCAAGGCGAAGAACGTTGGCATCCTGATTTATGAGGAGATGGAGAATCTCATGCTGATCATCAGCGATGATGGCAAAGGACTGGGAGAAAAGAAACCAGACTATGAAAAATCAACGCTGGGCCTGCAATCCATCCGCCGTCGCGTTCGGTATCTCAACGGCGAGACGAATATCCAATCAACTACAAAGGGCACCGAGATAACCGTATCTATTCCGCTCACGTCATCGTAATACCGAAACACATCATGCATGTACTAAAATTTAAAACTTCCTTACCCTTATTCGTTCTGATTTTCCTTTGTGCTAACTTAGCAAAAGGCCAAATCCAGCAAATCCAAGAGGAGCTACAAAGGTTACCTTTGTTCAAAGACAGCATCAACCTGGTCAACAGTTTGAACCGCTTGGGGACACTTTACCGAACCAGAAACGCCGACAGCTGCTTTTATTATGGGATGAAGGCCAAGCGCACAGCCACCAATATTCAATACCGGAATGGACAGACAGACGCAGATCATGTGATTGCTTTTGCCCTGTTTAAGAAAGGACTGTACGCAGAATCCCTTGAACTGCTAGGCAACCTGCTAGCGCATTACCAGCAACTCGATGATACCGAAAAAATTATCCAGGTATATCTAGATATGGCTGAAGTCGAGAACAAAGGCATTTCCGATAGAGCAAAGATTACATCTCTTTTGCATAAGGCTATCCAGACCGGAAGAAAACTGAAAAAGGACAGCATTATGTCAGATGTTTATTTAACCTACCTCAATCGGGGACCCGCCCTTTCTGAAGACAGCATTACTTATTACCTTACCAAATCCACTGAAATAGCCAGCCGTTATGACGATGAACCCATACTGGCCCACAATCGGCTGTGGCAGGCAGACTTATTGGTATCAAACGGCCAAAAAGAAAAGGCATGGTCCCTTGTAAACCAATGCCTGTCTGATGCGCAGCATACCGGCAATGCCATTCTGGAAATCAGCTCCCTGATCACACTCTTTAATTATGAGGACGATCCCCATAAAAAGCTTGAACATCTCTATCAGGCCTACGAAGTGGCACAGAAAAGCGGAGACAAATACTTGGAAAACTACATCTTAACTCTTGCCTTAGCAGTTGGCAACTATCTGGGTGATAAAGACGAGATCATCAAGATCTATGTCAAATTGGAAAAGGTGATGAGCGCCGAGTGGGAAAGATCAAGGAAATTTATGGGTGACTATGTGCGATATAATGCCATAGAGCAGGACAATAAGCTATTGGCTGAGGAAAATGCGAGGCGTACGATGTGGATAGTCATTATTTCATTTATGGCATTGATCTCCTTAATGATCATCTACCTCGTCATGCTTCGCCGGAGCCGAAAGGCAAAGGAACAGGTGGAAGCTCTTAACAACGCGGCCAATATGCAGATCATCGCTATGGAGGAAGCAAAGCACCAAGCGGTAAAGGAAGAACAGCTGCGGCTTGGACAAGATCTGCATGATGGTCTTTCGTCGTCTATCGCAAGCATCAAGCATCAACTGGAATTGCTATCGATGGATACCGATGATGTGTCCTTAAAACACAAGTTGGGCAGGTTGCAAACGGAGATAGCGACGGCCTATGAAACAGCCCGCTCCAAGAGCCATGAATGGTTCAGTGCTGCAGGTGAACAGGAAGAGCAGTCCTTTGAACAACAAATCAAACTGCTTACGGATGGTGCCCTACCCGATAACCGCTATCAAAAAGATATTCAAATAGACGATCACGCATTGTTACGCGTCAATGCAGATATTCGGATCGCTTTGCTTCGAATTATCCAGGAGGCGATTACCAACATCATCAAGCATGCGAAAGCCAAACATGTGAGCATTCTGATTTATGAAGAAATGGATAGCCTAGTACTGATCGTCAGCGACGACGGGAAGGGATTAGAAGAAAAGAAACCGGACAATGCAAAATCAACGATCGGCTTGCAATCCATCCGTCGACGGGTGCGGTATCTAAACGGCGAAATCAACATTCAATCGGATGCAAAAGGCACTGAAATCACGATATCCATCCCGCTGGTTATAGTGAAAAAATAGCATATCCAACAGTCGGTGTGACAGGTATGTCGCCTGATAAACTCGGGAACAGGTCGTAAACAGTGCAGGGGCCGGATAACGGTTGCCAAAAGGCGCCGTATCACGGAAGGGTCAGCTGGCGCTTTGGTTGCGGTCACTTAGCAGTATCGGTGCGACGAACCGCCGCCAAAGCGCCAGCTCACCGCACCGATACCGCAAAGCCACGCGCGGCGGTTAGGGAGCCGTCCGGCAGCGGGTGCCATGAGCCTATGGCCTTCTGCCCCATTTCCAGAAATAGCGGAAGCATACTCGGAAAAATGGATTAAAAATTTACTTCTGCCTGAAATACACCTGCACGGGCACCCCCTCGAAATCGAAGTTTTCCCGGAGCTTGTTTTCGATAAAACGTCTATAGGGTTCTTTGATGTATTGAGGTAGGTTGCAGAAGAAGGCAAACATCGGCGATCTGCCTGCGATCTGGGTTACGTATTTAATTTTGATGTACTTACCCTTCGTAGCCGGTGGCGGGTAATTTTCGATAATGGGCAACATCACATCGTTCAGCTTCGAAGTAGAAACCTTTTTCGTTTTATTCTCGTAAACCTTGACCGCTGCCTCCACGGCCTTAAAAATCCGTTGCTTTTCGGTGACGGACGTAAAGACGATCGGCACATCGGTGAACGGGGCAATTTTCTCCCGGATCAGGTCTTCGAATACTTTCGTGGTCTTTTGGTTTTTTTCAATCATATCCCACTTGTTGACCAGAATAACGATGCCCTTTTTGTTTTTTTCCGCCAAGTGGAAGATATTGATATCCTGGGCCTCGATGCCTTCTGTAGCATCCAGCATCAGAATTACCACGTCCGACTCCTCCAGCGCTTTGATTGTACGCATAACCGAGTAAAACTCGATGTTTTCCTTCACTTTGGTTTTGCGTCGTAACCCAGCGGTATCGATGAGGATAAAATCATGCCCGTATTGATTATAATGGATCCGGATCGAATCGCGGGTGGTACCTGCGACCGGCGTTACGATGTTACGCTCTTTGCCGATCAGTGCGTTGGTCAGCGACGACTTTCCTACGTTGGGCCTGCCGACAATGGCAAACTTGGGGCGGTCTTCTGCTTCCTCCTCTTCCTGTTCGAAGTGCTTGACCACCTCGTCGAGCAACTCGCCGGTACCGGAGCCCGTCATCGAGGAAAGCGGATAGATTTCTCCCAGTCCGAAGCTGTAGAAAATACTGGCCTCTTGCTGCAAAAGCGGGTGGTCCACCTTATTGGCGACCACAAAAACGGGCTTTTTACTCCGGCGCAGCACATCCGCGATGGCATCGTCCAAATCGGTGATTCCGGTGGTCACATCCACCAGAAACAGGATCACCGAAGCCTCTTCAATGGCAATCAACACCTGTTCACGGATGGCGGATTCAAAAACGTCCTCCGAGCCATGCACGTATCCACCGGTGTCGACCACCGCAAACTTCTTCCCTATCCATTCTCCCTGTCCATAATGCCGGTCGCGCGTTACCCCGCTGTAATCATCGACAATCGCCCTGCGGCTTTCTGTCAAGCGATTATACAGAGTGGATTTCCCGACGTTTGGCCGTCCTACAATTGCGATGATATTTGCCATCAAATTCTATTTTATCCGTTGATTGCTTTCACTCCCGGCAGTTCTTTGCCTTCCATGTACTCAAGCAGCGCACCGCCGCCTGTACTTACGTAGCTTACGTGCTCGGTCATGCCGAACTTACTCACCGCTGCGGCTGAGTCACCACCGCCGATTAACGAGAATGCTCCACGCTCAGTAGCAGCCACCACAGCATCCGCCACGGCCTTTGTCCCTTTGGCAAATTTATCCATTTCAAACACGCCCATCGGTCCGTTCCATAGAATGGTATTCGAAGCCAGGATCACCTGTGCAAAATGCTCGCCAGACTCCTTGCCAATATCCAACCCCATTTTGTCGGCCGGAATGGCATCATTCGGCCCATCGTAAGCTGGCGAATCCGGAGAAAATTCGTCAGCTATCTGGCAGTCAGTGGGCAATACCAGGTTAACGCCCTTTTCGTCCGCTTTCTTCACTAAGTCGTTGGCTAGATCCAGTTTATCCAATTCCACCAATGACTTACCGATTTCACCACCGCGCGCCTTCACGAAAGTATAGGCCATGCCTCCACCAATGATCAAGTTATCGACCTTATCCAGCAGGGCCTCGATCAGTTCCAGTTTATCGGACACTTTCGCTCCCCCCATAATAGCGGTAAACGGACGCTGGGGATCGTTCAGCACCTTTTCGGCGTTTCCTACTTCCGCAGCCATGAGGTATCCGAAATATTTTGCATTGGGGAAAAACTGGGCGATGACCGCCGTCGAAGCGTGAGCGCGGTGTGCCGTACCAAATGCATCATTCACATATACATCCCCCAATTTGGCCAGTTTTTCAGCAAAGTCTTTATCGCCCTTCTCTTCTTCTTTATAAAACCGAAGGTTTTCGAGCAACAATACCTCACCGGGTTTTAGTGCGTGTGCCTTTGTACGGGCTTCCTCACCGATACAGTCGTTGGCAAATTGTACCGTGACACCCAGCACGTCGGATAGATGTTTAACAATATGCTTCAACGAGAATTTTTCCGTTGGGCCCTCTTTCGGCCTGCCAAGGTGAGACATTAGGATAGCCGATCCGCCGTCGTTCAGGATCTTTTTAATCGTGGGCGCGGCCCCTTGTATGCGATTATCGTCAGTAATATTGTAATGCTCATCCAAGGGTACGTTAAAGTCCACTCGTATCAGTGCCTTCTTACCGGAAAAATCTAAATTGTCTATGGTGTTCATTTGTTCGACATTATTTTTTCAATGGTCCGATGATCCTTCACCTGCCGGATTCATCTAATTATTTCAACTAATTTGGGGAAACAAAGCTAAGATAAGTATTGGAAATTCAAAACACCTCATTGCTATAAGCCAAGGCTTCTGCCCAAGCCTCCTCCTTCAAACCCGTTTCTATCCCGCGCTCGTAGAGAAGTTGCAATAAGGTTTCGGTAGCGATGTTGCCGGTCAGCTGATCGTCGGCCATGGGGCAGCCTCCGAAGCCGCGTAGAGCGGCATCGAACCGGGTACATCCAGCGTCCAGCGCAGCAATCAGTTTATCGCGGCCCTCCGCCGGTGTGCTATGTAGGTGCAGTCCCAGCGAAATTCCAGGAAATGTACCGCCGATATATTGGTATAACCGTGCGATGCCTTCGGGCGTAGACGTGCCAACGGTATCCGCTAACGCGAAATCGCGCACGCCCATGGCAACCAGCCGATCCACGTAATCTGCCACGATCGCCGGGCTCCAAGGGTCTCCGTATGGATTACCAAAGCCCATGGAGAGGTATATCAAGGGGACTTTTCCATTTACGTGACAGGTGGCCACGATCTCCTTTACTATTTCCAATGCCTGAGCTATGGTATGATTGGTATTTCTCAACTGAAAGGTTTCCGACACGGAAAACGGAAAGCCAACAAGGTCCACATCCGCGTAGCTCACCGCTTCCTCCGCCCCTCGCACGTTAGCCACAATCGCCAGCAACTGCGTAACGCTAACCGATCGATCCAATTGCTTCAATACCTCAGCCGTATCCTTCATCTGGGGAACGGCCTTTGGTGATACAAAGCTACCGAAGTCAAGCCGATCAAAGCCTACGTTCAAGAGCAATTGGATATAGGCCGCTTTCACCTCCGTAGCAATAAAGTGGCGTATTCCCTGCATCGCATCGCGTGGACATTCGGTGATCGAAATGTGTGGCATCAATAAATATCAAACGTGAGGGGAAGCCTCGCCTGAATTCCCCGTTGCCGGAGTGCGCTTTTAACCTGTTCGTAATACTTGTATTGATCGCCCAGTTCCCGTTGGGCGAACCAGGTACTGATCCGGTCGGTCGAACCACCCAGCAAGGATTCAAACGGGTTCTTAATAGCCGGATAAGTAACCAACCGGTAATCCTCCAATCCTGCTTTTCTGGCGGCTGCGGCGATAGCATCTTCCAGGCTACCCAACCGATCTACCAATCCGTTGTCGACTGCCTGCTGTCCGCTCCAAACGCGTCCCTGTCCAATGCTATCCACCTCTTCCTTAGACAGGTGGCGCCCATCGGCCACACGCTGTAAGAAGGTGTCATAGATCCGATTCACCTCCATTTGAAGAATATTCCGCTCATCAACGGTGAGTGGCCGATCCACGTTACTCAGGAAATCAGCGTATTTACCGGTTTTAACCTCGTCGAAAGTGATGCCCAACTTCTCATTCATCAGTCCTTGCATATTCGGGATCACGCCAAAAACACCAATGGATCCGGTAATGGTATTCGGCTGCGCGAAGATCGAGTCAGCAGCCGCCGCAATATAATAACCTCCCGAAGCAGCTACGTCGCCCATGGATACGATCACCGGCTTTTCCTTGCGGAGCAAATCCACTTCGCGCCAGATCACATCCGATGCCAATGCACTGCCACCCGGAGAATTAATGCGGAAAACTACCCCTTTCACTTTATCATCCCTGCGTACTTTACGCAGTTCACGTGAAATGCGCTCAGAACCGATCATGTCGTCGCCCCCCTCACCCGATACGATATCTCCCACCGCATATACCACAGCAATCCGGTCGCGTACCGATGTGCGGTTGGATTGTCGGGATGGCTTATACTTCGTTAACGCTACGGCGTTGAGATCTTTATCAGGGTCGATATCGAGTGAATCTTTTAATTCGCCGAGTAGTTCGTCTTTATAGCGCTTACCGTCGGCTAAACCGTAGGTCACCGCGTCGTCTGCGGTTTTCACCAGAAAATTATCGGCGATGGCTCGCAACGAATCCGCGGGTATGCCTCTACTGGTTCCGATTTGATTAACGAAATGATCATAGATGCTTCCTAAAAAGGACGTCACCTGCTGGCGGTTTGCCTCGCTCATGCGATCCAAGATGAAGGGTTCTACCGCACTTTTAAACGTACCTACCTTGACCACTTGCATTTCCACCCCTAATTTATCAAGCGTCCCTTTTATAAAGGGCGTCTGTGAAGCCAGTCCCCGGAAATCAATCGTTCCTTCGGGGTTCACGTAAACTTTATCCGCGGTCGATGCCAGGTAATAGGCTCGTTGGGTATATCCTTCACTATAAGCGACAATGAATTTTCCGGAGGTTTTGAAATCCAGCAGCGCGTCGCGGATCTCCTGTAACGTAGCGAAACTCGCCGAAACGGCTGAAAGATCGAGGTAAATTCCCTTGATCCGATTGTCATTCTTCGCTCCTTCAATACCTTTTAAGATGTCGTTCAGCCCAAAACTTTTGGTGGTGGTAAAACCTGGCACGTCTAGTTCTTCAAACGGGTCCGGGATGGTCCGTTCCGTGATTTGGTGCTGCAAGTCAATATGCAGCAACGAGTTGTCCGACACCACAGTTTCTTTGTCAGCTGTCATCGAGCTGACCATTGCGCCGATAATGACAAGCCCGACAACCACCAACAGGATGGATGAAATGATGATGCCTGTTACGGTGGCCAATACGTATTTAAAAAATGATTTCATTAGCAATTAAATTATTGATCTATTGTTTTTTTTAGCAGCATCTATAAATGCTTCGCAGTTTGTTCTCAACGGTGTAGTGCAACCTGTATTTTCCTCGCGTATTCCCTCAGGCGTTGCCCGGACAGGCTTCATATAATCGTCTTCTATTCCGTCTTCAAACTTAGCCAAACTCAGCTGCATATGCAAGCCATCGGGGCTTTGGGGGATTTGACGTCGGGAAATGGAAAAAGTTACGGTTGCGGCATGTGTAGGCGTGAAATCTGATAACGACTTTCATCGCGGGCTACCCTGTTAACGCGAACCGAATGGAGCGTTGCCGCTGGGATGCTAATGATGTATTCATCGCTGTCCAGCAGGTCCACAAAAGCCAAAACACAGCTGACTAGCTGAAAGACGAAGTCCTTACCACGGTAAATGCATCCATTATATTGCATATAAAACCGAATTTATCTAAGTTTACCGCACCAAAAATCAGCACGTTTACATGAGCGACGAGACGAATCCCATTCCTGAAGAAAACCAAAGTGAATCCAAAGACAACCAGCTCGGCAACAGCCAGACCATTCCGTTATCGGGGCTGTATGAAAACTGGTTTTTGGATTATGCTTCCTATGTGATTCTCGATCGGGCTGTACCCCATATCAACGATGGACTCAAGCCGGTTCAGCGCCGCATTTTGCATTCGCTGAAAGAAATGGACGATGGGCGGTTTAATAAGGCCGCCAACGTCATTGGTAACACCATGAAGTACCACCCCCATGGCGATGCGTCCATAGGCGACGCCATGGTACAGATCGGCCAAAAAACCCTGCTCATTGATTGCCAGGGGAACTGGGGTGACCCGGTTACGGGCGACTCCGCTGCGGCCCCTCGGTACATCGAAGGGCGCCTATCCAAATTTGCCAACGAAGTGGTTTTCAATCCCGACACCACGGAATGGCAGTTGAGTTACGACGGCCGCAATCGCGAACCGGTTACACTCCCGGTTAAGTTTCCGCTGTTGCTTGCACAGGGGGCCGAAGGCATTGCCGTAGGACTCGCCACCAAGATTATGCCTCATAACTTTATTGAGCTCATCGACGGGTCCATTGGTGTGTTACGCGGCGAGCGACCTAACCTACTACCCGACTTTCCTACGGGTGGATTGGCCGACTGTTCCGCCTATAACGAAGGGCAACGCGGAGGAAAGATCCGGGTACGCGCCAAAATTGAAGAGCGCGACAAAAAGACGCTTGCCATTACGGAAATCCCGTATGGAACGACCACCGGGGGCTTGATTGACAGCGTCGTGACAGCTAACGAAAAGGGTAAGATCAAGATTAAGAAGATTGAAGACAACACGGCTCAAAACGTCGAAATCATCATCCACCTCGCGCCAGGAATTTCGCCCGATGTAACCATTGATGCGTTATATGCCTTTACGGCCTGTGAGGTATCCATATCGCCGAACACATGCGTCATCCGGGATGACAAACCGCACTTCATGAGCGTCAATGACGTGCTCATCGAAAACACCAAACAGACGAGGGCACTGCTCAAGCAAGAGCTGGAAATCCGGCTGCGCGAACTACAGGAAAAAATATTCTTCAGCAGCCTGCTTAAGATTTTTATCCAGGAGGGGATGTACAAACATCCCGACTACGAAAATTCAGGTGATTTCGAGACCGTAGTTCAGGTGCTTACGCGACTGTTTACTCCGTTTTTTGATCAGTTTTACCGGGAGATCCTGCCAGAAGATTACAAAAAGCTCATCGAAAAACCGATGAGTAGCATCACCCGCTTCGACGTAAAAAAGGCCGATGAACAAATGGCCGCGCTGGAAGAGGAGATCAAGAAGGTAAAACACCACCTCAGACACCTTACCGACTATGCTATCGCGTGGTTTGAACGGCTTAAGGAGAAATATGGTAAAGGCCGCGAACGGCGCACCGAGATCCGGATATTTGACCGGGTGGAGGCCGCCCAGGTAGCCCTTGCCAACGTTAAACTCTACGTAAACCGCATCGACGGGTTTGTGGGTACCGGCATGCGAAAAGATGAATATGTGGGCGACTGCTCCGATCTCGACGATGTCATCGTTTTCCGCGCCGATGGCAAGTGTATGGTCACCAAAGTACAGGACAAGGCATTCGTGGGTAAGGACATCATTCATGTAGCGGTATTTAAAAAAGGCGATGACCGTACCGTATACAACCTCATCTACCGCGATGGCAAATCGGGCGTATCGTATGTGAAACGCTTTTCGGTATTGGGTGTAACGCGTGATAAAGAATATGACCTCACTAAAGGTGAGAAAGGCTCCAAGGTCCTGTATTTTACCGCCAATCCCAACGGCGAAGCGGAGGTGGTGAACGTACAGCTGAAGCCTCATTCCAAACTACGGAAGCTGCAAATGGACATCGATTTTGCTGAAATCGCCATCAAGGGCCGTAGTTCACAGGGCAACATTGTAACCAAGTATCCGGTCAAAAAAATCGTGCTTAAAAGCAAGGGGGTATCTACCTTGTCTGGCCGGAAAATCTGGTTTGACGACGTGCTTAAACGACTGAACGCTGATGGGCGTGGCCAGTACCTTGGCGAGTTTGACGGCGACGACAAAATACTCACGGTGATGGCCGACGGAACGTATGAATTAAGTAGTTTTGATCTGAGCAATCACTTTGACGATAAACTGATCCGCATTGAAAAGTACGATACGCAGCGTGTGTATACCGCAGTGCACCGCGACGGCAAGTCGGGCGTTTACTATGTCAAGCGCTTCCTGTTTGACGACACTCCGATTGGTAAACGCACATCCATCATTAACGACGAGCCCGGATCGAAACTAGTGCTCATTACCGCTGCTACCGCACCTTTTGTTCGATTCGACGTACTGAAAGGCAAATCCCGCACACCGGACACAATTGAACAGAATCTAGCGGAATTGATCGACGTGAAGGGCATGAAAGCGCAGGGGAATCGTCTCAGTGCCCATGAAGTGACCCGCGTGGTGAGCATAAGCCCCGAAGAAACACCGGAGCCTGCCCAACAAGCAATTGATACAGCTGAAACAACAACCACCGGACCGGAGACCGTTAAACCGCAGCCTGTCGAACCGGGGACAAGGGAAACCGAGGTAGTCAAACAGGAAACATACGCAGCAGAGGTCTCCAAAGAAGGGTCTGCCGAAAAGGAAAGCGAAAAAGAAAAAACACGGCCACGGGTGGATTTCGAAATCACCAACCCGGACGACATCAAAATGGACGACAACGGGCAAATGGGATTGTTCTAGCCGATCAAAATTCCTAAGAACTTTTACCGGTCTTGATTAAAAATAAAAAACCATTTGCATGGAATCGTTAAGCAATTTATATTTGTCACAATATCTACCGCGGGAAGTCAGGCATTAGTTTAGTTGTGGTACAATAGTAGTAGTACAATCGCTTCCCAAGCCGTAAGTTCTTATTATTTGACACTTACAAATTCCGTTGTTAGTATCTGTAATTGACAATTTCTCCATCCAGGAGAACCCATATGGGAACTGGGTCGTCAGTTGCAGCTAAGTAAACTATTAAATGAGCGGGGGCCAAACTGCTATTTGCAAGTTTGGGTGTTTTTTGTTGGCCGGCTGGTGCCGCCCCAACTGTTGTTAACAAGTTTAACCGTGCTTAATGCACTGAAAACACCGATGTCCCATGAAAATGGCAACACATTCAATACTCGGCTGCCTCCATACCCCTTGGAGTGCAACGTCGCTTAATGACTGGAAGCAAGCCATATTAGTCTTTCACGTCCCATTACAGGAACACCTCCATCAAAAAAACAAACAAATAGCCGCTTTCAAACTAAAAGCCGAAATCATTTCCCCAGAATCGATTAAAAAAATGTGAATTTATCATTAAAAACAGAATAATTATTTATGATACTATTAAAAATACATTAACAAACAATAATAACTCATATAAAATAAATTAAATGGTACATTTTTTGACATATTTTTAATTCATCTACCGGTTCTTTAAAAGAAGGAACATTAAAACAAACAAAATATTAATAATTTCTTAATAAAAACTAGTAATTTTATTAAGAACAACAACAAGTAATAGCTAAGTAATCACCCATATAGCTTTAAAAAACATGCAAACGCGCTACATTTTCCTCTTGAAATTTGTTCTAGCCTTTACTGATTTGTTATTTCTTAATGCAGCATTCTTAGCCACCGGCGAAATCACCCGATTATATTTTTATGCAGATACAGGGATACTGTATAGCTACTACCTACCCGTTGCAAACTTGCTTTGGTTACTTTCAGGCGGCATGTTCCGTATGTACATGCAAGCGACGATGGATAATCTAGAAAATATCTACCGGGCAACATGGCGCACGACGATACTTCACGGTATATTGTTTTCGATTTACTTGTTATTGGCTCATAGACAAGGGGTGGATGCCAGCGCATTCCTGGTGGGATTCTATACCCTATTGGCCGTTTTATTGGTATTCAGCCGATTGGTCGGAACCTATACGCAAGACGTACTTCTCCGCCATTTTCATATGCGGAAAACCGTTGCAATCATGGGCAAAACCGAAGGTGGACGAAAGTTGGCTAATTATTTCAGGGCCCATGAGCGTAATTATCATTTTGAGGGCTACCTGGCTGAAAACGACGCATCACTTCTTACCGAACGGGGAGAGGTTACACAGGCCGCCCGTAAGCAATTCATGCGAGCAATAAAAAAGCAAATACAAGAGGTTTATATCTCACTACCGTCAAATCGGATATCCCAGGCCGCAGCGCTATTGGAAGAGGCTGACCGGAATTGCCTTCGGGTGAGATTGGTTCCCGACTTAATCCGTTCTGATAGCCTGCCCTACGAAGTGACCCTGTTAGGCCCGGTACCAGTGGTAAGCACGCGGCAGGAGCCCGTATATGACATTGAAAGCCGGTTTAAGAAACGGCTATTCGATCTGGCATTCAGCACACTGGTCATTGTCTTGCTGTTAAGCTGGCTTTATCCGGTGATCGCCTTGCTTATCAAATTGGAAAGCCGCGGCCCGATTTTGTTCAAGCAGCAACGCACTGGCCGCGACAATAAACCTTTCTGGTGTTACAAATTCCGCAGTATGCGGGTCAATTCCGATAGCGACAGCAGGCAGGCCACCCGTAACGACGACCGAATCACCCGGATCGGGCGCTTTTTACGCAAAACGAGTCTCGACGAACTACCGCAATTTTTCAACGTATGGCAAGGCCACATGAGCGTCGTTGGCCCCAGACCGCATATGCTTAAACACACCGAGGAGTACCGCGTAATCATCGACCACTACATGGCACGGCAGTTTCTCAAACCTGGGATCACAGGTTGGGCCCAAGTCAACGGTTATCGAGGCGAAACCACCGACCCCCGTTTGATGGAACGGCGGGTGGCGCATGATATTTGGTATCTCGAAAATTGGACGGCAATGCTCGACGTACGCATCGTCTTTCTTACCATCATTAACGTACTTGTTGGCGAGAAAAACGCCTTTTAGGTTACCCTGAAATTTTGTTTATCCTTCTACCGGGATGTTTACATTTTTGAATAAAGCAAGGAATCTCACCAGCTTGGATTGGCTGGGTATGGATGTTCACTCACACCTGTTACCGGGCATAGACGACGGAAGTCCGGATTTAGGCACGTCCCTTTCATACATCGGGCGATTGGAAATTTTGGGATTGACGCGCTTTTATGCAACCCCGCATGTTCATAGCGAACTTTACCCGAATACGGCTACCACCATTCACCCGGCGTTGGATCGCTTAAAACAAGCATTGCCACCGGGGATTGAACTGAAAGCTGCCGCTGAATATATGATCGATGATGCCTTCGCTACTTCCTTAGCCAAAGGCGATCCGCTCTTAACGCTGCCGGACAATCATGTGCTCATTGAAATGTCCTATGCCGCCGAAAGTCTTCATATCGAACCCATCATTTTTGATCTCCAAATGCGGGGATACCGTCCGGTGCTTGCCCATCCGGAACGGTATGTGTTTTACCATAGCCGGCCTGATCGATATAAGCAGCTCAAAGATCTCGGTTGCCTGCTGCAAATGAATCTGCTCTCTCCTACCGGCTATTACAACCCGCAAGTGAAAAAGATAGCACACCATCTCCTGAAACGGGGCATGATCGACTTTGTCGGCACCGATCTGCACCATCAAAAACACCTCGCGGCTATCGAAAAATTCGTTTTGAGCGGCGATGCGCACGGTCTATTTAAAAAGAATCCTATCAAGAATCAAAAGTTTAACAGTATATGAAACGACGATCGATCACAACTTTCAGCGCGTTTGCTTTATTTTTATCTTTGGCGCTGGGCCTCAATTCGTGTGTATCTACCAAAGAGACCATTTACTTTGGCAACCTTCCCACCGATTCCCCTCAAGTTAAGCTGCCGGTCTACCAAGAACCGGTTATCCAAGTAGATGACATTTTGCATGTCACGATCCAAACGGTGGATGGCGGGTCAACCGTGGCACTAAACCGCCTTTCAGGCGGAAATGAATCGGGAAATCCGGCTCCGGTCGCAAATGGAGGGACGCCTAACGGTTATCTAGTAGACGAGAATGGCCAGATTACCTTGCCGATGCTGGGCTCTTTTCACGTGGCGGGATTAACCACTTCAAAAGCGCGCCAACAGATTCATCAAGCAGCAACCAAGTATTTTAACGACCCCACGGTGCAGGTACGTTTCGCCAACTTTAAGATAACCGTTATCGGCGAAGTGGCTAAACCTGCAACCTATACCGTACCGAACGAGAAAATTACGCTTTTGGATGCGATCGGTATGGCGGGAGATTTAACCATATACGGAAAAAGGCAAACCGTCATGCTAATCAGAGATACCGGCGGAAAAAAGGAGTTTACACGCTTTGACCTCACCGATTACAACACCTTTGAATCTGAATATTTTTACCTGAAGCAGAATGACGTAATTTACGTTGAACCTACACGAAGCAAAGCAAACGCTAACAATGCGGCCACCTTTCAGATCGTGTCCCTTGCACTCTCAGCGCTATCCGTGATCACGTTAGCGATTACCCGACTCTAGTTAAACAAACATACTGTGAAGGAATCATACGAAGATCGAATTGAAAAAACGGGGCCGACCACACAAAACGGACTGGCCGAAACGATAAACCGATATAAACGGCATTGGTATTGGTTTGTGCTTTGTGCCATACTTGGAGTTTCCATCGCTTTCCTTAAACTGCGTTTTACAACCCCGATGTATAAAACACAAGCCCAGATCCTTGTTAACGGAAACAAATCCGGCACATCCGCCACAACCGATCAAAGCGGATTCGGCGGTGATTTTGGCGTGCTTTTAGGCGGACCCAGTTCCGTGGATAACGAAGCGGAAATCATCAAGACCCGCTACCTGATGGAGCAGGTGGTACAAGCCCTGAACGAACAGGTAACTATTTTCCGGCCGGATAGGTTAGGCGATGTAGAATTGCATCCCAAACCGCTTTCGATCACACTGCTATCTTCCCCGGACTCCATACGGGGCGGAGTTTTCTCTGTCGAAATACACGATGAAAAACGCGGTACGATTTCCCAAGGCGACGAGTTCTCAAACACATTTCTCTTCGGAGAAAAGATGGAATTACCGGGCGTCGGAAGACTCATCATCGAACAGGCGAACCCGGCTATCCCGGTTGCCGAACAAGTTTTCAAGGTAAGCGTGAAAGCGCTTGACAGTCGCGTAAGTGATTTTATGGGCAAGCTTAGTGTCTCGATAAAAAGCAATTTGGTATCTGTTATCGACCTAAGTTTTGACTACCCGTTACCCAAAAAGGGAGAATACATTCTCAATAAGATGATCCAAGTTTATATGGCGAATAACCTGGCCAATAAAAATGCGATCGCAGATAGTACCATCGCGTTTGTCGATAGTCGTTTGGACATAGTCGAGAAGGAATTATATCAGATCGAACAAAAGATACAAAGCTTTCGCCAAAGCCACAGTCTCGCAAACATGCCGGCACAGTCGCAACTGTTATTAGAGAGCTCTACCGACTACGTCAAGCGATTGGCGGAAATTGAGACCCAATTATCCATTCTCTCCGATGTTGAAGGGTATTTAACCAATGAAAACAATACAAGGGTGCTGCCGAATGCTGTAGTAACCGGGGATGTCGTATTCAACACCCTGATTGAACGCTACAATGAATTGTTATTGGAACGCGGCAGACGACTACTCAATGCCACTCCTGAAAATCCAAGCATCGTCAATTTAGATGAGCAACTGAACGGGCTTAGGCAGGACATGCTCGCCAATTTACGCAGCACGCAAAGCCGTCTTACAATTACCAAGGGCGATCTGGAGAGAAAAACCCGACAACTCGATTCGGAAGTAAAAGACATACCGGCTACAGAACGCGTCTTTTTGGATCTCTCCCGGCAACAGCAGCTTAAGCATGAACTTTATGTGTTCCTTTTGCAAAAAAAGGAAGAAACCGCCATTAGCAAGACGGCAACGGTATCCAATAGCCGGGTCATCGATCCGCCGAAGGCAGCCGCCTCGCCGTTTAGTCCCAAGCGTTCCGCAACACTATTGGCAGGCCTGCTGATCGGATTGATAGTCCCTTCCGCATTTATCTATTTCCGGGAGTTGCTGGACACGAAGGTGCGCAGCAAAGACGAAATCAAGAATCAAACGTCTACCCCGATCATCGGCGAAATCATCCGGAGTCGTTACAAGAATACGCTGGTTGTCAACCAACATTCCCGCTCAGCGATCGCCGAGCAGTTCCGGACGTTGCGTACAAACTTAGCTTTTTACTTGACCGATCCTACCCGAAAAGTGATTTTACTGACTTCGAGCATGAGCGGTGAAGGGAAATCGTTTATTGCGTTAAACCTGGCGACTATCCTCTCACTCTCTGGAAAGCGCGTCGTTCTCATGGAGATGGACCTGCGAAAACCTAATATTTCCATAAAGCTCGACCAAACGGTACGCATCGGTTTTACCAATTACATCATCGACAACACCTTGACACCCGCCGAAATTGTAACAGCATCCGGCGTCAACGGCAACCTCTTTCTGATCGGATCGGGGCCCATCCCGCCAAATCCGGCAGAAGTCTTATTGAACCCGCGTTTAGGGGAACTGATGCAACACTTGAAAAATCAGTTTGATTACATCGTTGTCGATGCACCACCGGTCGGGTTGGTAACCGACGCCCAATTGTTAAGTCCGTATGCCGACCTCACCTTATACCTGGTGCGACAAGGTTACACACATAAAAATCAATTGCAGATCGTGGATGAGCTGTTCCGCAATCAGAAAATGAAGCAACTGGCCATCTTAATCAACGACATTAATCCGAAAGCAAGCCATGGATACGGTTATGGCTATGGTAGCAGTTACGGCAACGGATACTACGAGACCGATGAAGCTAAAAAACCGTGGTGGAAATTTCGAAAATAAAAAACAATCCTCATTAACGAATGGACAAGACAAGCAAAATATACATAGCGGGCCACCGGGGCATGGTGGGCGGTGCAATTACCCGTTACCTCGAGAAACAGGGATACCTCAACCTGATCTTGCGAACCTCAGCCGAACTCGACCTGCGGGATCAACGCGCCGTCGAGGATTTTTTCGCGAACGAGCGCCCGGACTACGTTTTTCTGGCGGCCGCAAAAGTTGGCGGCATTGTCGCCAACAACACGTATCGTGCCGATTTCATCTATGACAACCTGATCATAGAAACGAACGTTATCCACGCAGCCCATCGGCATGAGGTCAAGAAGCTGCTGTTTCTCGGCAGCAGCTGCATTTATCCCAAGATGGCGCCTCAGCCGCTGAAAGAAGAATACCTGCTCACGGGGCCGCTGGAAATCACCAACGAACCCTATGCAATCGCAAAAATCGCGGGGATTAAGCTTTGTGAGGCCTACCGCGATCAATACAACCGGGATTTTATCAGCGCCATGCCTACCAATTTGTATGGTATCGGCGATAATTATCATCCGGAAAATTCGCACGTACTCCCGGCCTTAATCCGCCGCTTCCACGAAGCCAAACAGGAAAATCGGCCTAGCGTCACCATCTGGGGCAGCGGCACCCCCAAACGTGAATTCCTCTATGCCGATGATCTGGCAGAAGCTTGTGTATACCTGATGGAGCACTACAGCGGACGTGAACTGGTGAATATCGGCACCGGCGAGGACCTGAGCATCCGTGAACTTGCCGAATTGGTGAAGGACGTGGTCGGATACAAAGGCGAACTGGACTTTGATACAAGCAAACCCGATGGCACCCCCAGAAAGCTTATGGATGTCAGCAAACTGCACCGATTGGGTTGGGCCCATAAAACGGAATTGAAGGAGGGGGTCTCAAGGGCATACCAAGATTTCCTTTCACACAGTTATGCCGAGCGCTAATTAAAAAAACGAAAGGTTTGAGTCCCACAATTACACTTGTTAACTAATTAAGAAAATATGAAAACAGCACTCATTACCGGCATCAATGGACAGGATGGCGCCTACCTCGCGGAATTACTTCTCGAAAAAGGTTACCGGGTACATGGCGTTAAACGCCGTTCGTCCCTCATCAATACCGATCGGATAGATCACCTGTACCAGGATCCGCACGACGAAGATGTACGATTCAGTTTGCATTACGGCGACATGACCGATAGCACGAATCTCATCCGCATTATCCAGGAAACCCAGCCGGACGAGATATATAACCTGGCAGCCATGAGCCATGTCAAGGTCAGCTTTGACACACCCGAATACACGGCCAATGCCGACGGCATCGGCACACTTCGCATTTTAGAGGCCATCCGCATACTCGGATTGGAAAAAAAGACACGCATTTACCAGGCATCGACATCCGAATTATACGGTTTGGTACAAGCCGTTCCCCAAAGCGAGACCACCCCTTTCTATCCGCGCAGCCCTTATGCAGTGGCCAAGCTTTATGCATACTGGATTACCGTGAACTACCGGGAGGCGTACGGTATGTTTGCCTGCAACGGCATCTTGTTCAACCACGAAAGCCCATTGCGGGGGGAGACGTTCGTAACCCGTAAAATTACCCGGGCGGTCGCCGCCATCGCACTGGGCTTACAGAAAAAAATGTTCCTCGGCAACCTGGACGCCCGCCGCGATTGGGGCCATGCCAAAGATTACGTGCGGGCCATGTGGCTCATCCTCCAACAGGAGCAACCGGAAGATTACGTCATCGCCACGGGAATCACCACACCGGTGCGGGATTTCGTGAAAATGGCCTTTGCCGAGGTGGGGGCGGAAATCGAGTTCAGCGGCACCGGCGTGGACGAAAAGGGAATCATCAAATCAACCTCCAATCCGGACTTTGCACTGGCCGTGGGCCAGGAAGTGGTGTGCGTAGACCCGGCATACTTCCGCCCTACTGAAGTGGAACTGCTCATCGGCGACCCGACGAAATCGAAAACCAAGCTGGGATGGGAACCCGAATACGATCTTTCCGCGCTGTGCCGGGAAATGGTTGCATCCGATGTGGAAATATTCCGGAAAGACCACAAGACCCAGTGGGAACACCTAGCGGGCTGATCGACTCCGAAAGCATCGTACCCATGACAGACAACACAAAACAAAGGCTGGCAAAAAACACCTTGTTCCTCTATGCCAGGATGCTGTTTTCCATGGCCGTGAGCCTATACACTTCCCGGGTGGTCTTGAATGCCCTCGGAGTATCCGATTACGGCATTTACAACGTGGTCGGCGGTGTACTGGCGTTGTTTGGCTTTTTTAATTCGTCCATGTCTGTGGCAAGCCAGCGTTTTCTGTCATTTGATCTCGGAACCAAGAACCAAGCCCAGTTAAACAAGACGTTTAACGTTACGCTGAATATCCATATCGGAATCGCCCTGTTGGTATTCATTGTCGCGGAAACCGCCGGCCTGTGGTTGGTAAAAGATCAGTTGGACCTGCCCGCGGACCGGATGGAAGCCGCGCTGTTCGTGTATCATTTTTCGATCGTATCCAGCATGATTTCGATTACCCAGACGCCTTTCAGCGCATTGATCATTGCACACGAACGGATGAATATATTCGCCGTGGTCAGCATAGCCGAAGCATCCCTGAAATTGGTAGCGGTATACCTGCTCCAGCTGTCCCCTTTTGACAAGCTTAAAACCTACAGTGTCCTGCTCTTGCTCATAACGCTCTTTATCAGCACGGTTTACAAGCTATACTGTGTCAAAAAATTAGATGAATCGAAGTTCCGGCTGGTATTGGATAAAACGCTGCACCGGCGAATCCTATCCTTTTCAGGCTGGAACCTATTCGGGAACATCGCCGGGGTCGCCAAAGGACAGGGAACAAATGTGCTGCTTAATATCTTCTTCGGAACCATCCTGAATGCCGCATACGGCATTATGATGCAGGTACAAAATGCGGTTAATCTGTTTGTCAACAATTTTCAGATGGCCGTGAACCCACTGATCACCAAATCGTACGCAACGGGCGACCTTGTCGGGATGAAAAAATTGGTATTCCACAGTGCGAAAATCTGCTATTTCGTTGTCTTTATGTTGATCTGCCCGATCATTTACAGCGTTGATTTCATTTTGGGGTGGTGGCTGAACCAATCCGTACCGTATGCGGCTGGCTTCACCACGTTAACCTTAATCAACCTACTGATCGAAAGCATTTCCAGGCCGCTGATAACCGCAGCGATGGCCACCGGCAACATCAAACTATACCAGATCGTCCTGGGATCCATCCTTTTTTTGAACCTGCCGTTAAGTTACCTGGCGTTTAAATGGTTTTCTTTGCCCACTTTATTCCTGCACATCGCCATCGCCTTGTCTCTGGTAATTCTGGGCTTACGGTTGCTGTTTCTGGTTAAATTGATACACCTCGACTTGCTGAAGTTTGCCAAACAGGTATTCATTCCCATTGCAGGGGTATCGGCTTTATCGGTCGGCGTGATGTACGTCATCCGCACTGCGGGCTTCACCGCCGACAGCTTCATCGAATTCGTAACCATCAGCACGCTGCTATGTACGGTAAATGTGGCCAGCATCCTCTTGCTGGGATTGAAAAAAACCGAACGGATAATGATCTGGAATCTGCTGAACAAAAAGATTAAAAAGAAGCAAGCGCTCAACATTACACATTGACATCAAAGGATTATGTACCGTAAAACGATTTGGAGAATCAAAAATACCACCACGTACCTCAAACGAGGTTACCGCCGGTTGATGGAATATGCCGTCAAGCTAGCGTCGTACCCTTATTATCTATCAAACCGGAAGGATCATATTCTTTTGACGGTTTCCCTGCCCGTCTTCAAGACCAGTCAGACGAATTGGGGAGACGACGTCAGCCTTGTTTTGGTGGAGCATTTATCCGGAAAACCGGTCATCCCCTATAATCGGGTTCTTCCCAGCAAGCCCAATTTCGCCTGTATCGGAAGCATTCTCACATCAAGGATCGACGGAAAGTCGATCGTTTGGGGATCTGGAGCAATCGCGTCGACACACAAGATGAAGCACACCCCTGCGAAGGTCTTGGCCGTCAGGGGACCGCTGACCCGCGCGTACCTGACTAAGCAGTGCATCGACTGCCCCGAAATATTCGGTGACCCTGCTCTGTTATTCCCCTACCTGTATAATCCCCCAATCCCGCAGAAGAAATACCGGCTGGGCATCATCTGCCACCACCTGGAATTGACGGACCGCAAACTCATCGATCGGCTAAACACCTTCCCCGATTGCTTGCTGATTGACATTGTTAACTACGGTAAGTGGACTGGATTTATCGACCAGCTCTATGCATGCAATTTCATTATTTCCAGTTCGCTGCACGGGTTAATCGTCGCCGACGCGTACCGGGTACCTAATTATTGGTTTTGCTTTTCCGGCAAATTGGTGGACGATGGATTTAAATTCAAGGATTACTTTTTGTCCGTAAACAAGCCCGAAATCACGCAACCCGTGTTTTTTGACGAAGCGATGTCGTATGAACAGATCCTTGCTTACCAACAGAAATGGCAACCCGCAAAGATCGACCTGAGGCCTTTGGTTGAGGCTTGCCCATTTTTACAGGACGGATCGCCCCTCCTGGCCGAAAAATTAATGCTGGAATAACGTAACATCTACCGACAATGATTCATATCGCATTTTATGTCGCTAACGAAAAAATCGCCGGGGTCGATTGCCGGGATATCCTACAGGGAAATCCGGGAATCGGAGGCAGTGAATATGCGATATTATCCATTGCGACCTACCTGACGGCAAACTATTCCGCTTGGTTAACTGTCGATGTGTTCGCAAACGCCATCGACAAACTGCCCCATGGGCTCAACGTGACCCAAGTGAAGCGATTTGAGGAATTGCCTGCTGCGCTGGACAAATCCCGTACGGAGATTCTCGTACTGAAACACTCGGGCGAAGTACCACGGGAAGATTCCCTGCGTATGTTCGCAACGCATCCGGTCCGGATCGTCATGTGGGCGCACAACTTCATGACGCGAAAGGAGCTTGCCTATTATGCTGCCCATCGTTCGGTATCACGTATCGTAACCGTAAGCCGGGAGCAACTCGACCTCTACCGGGACCATTGCGCGTTCCGTAAGTCCGTTGCAATTTACAATGGGTTCAATTTAGCAGCCGCACAGCAGCCAACCCCTCCCCTCATCCCGTTTAAGGATCGGCAACCCGTCGTCACGTACATCGGAAGCCTGATACCAGCCAAGGGATTTCATGTGCTGGCAAAAGCCTGGCCGGATGTGGTACACGCCATTCCGGCGGCCAGGCTGCACGTGATCGGCTCCGGGCAGCTTTATGACCGGAATTGCAAACTTGGAAAGCTGGGCGTTGCCGAAGAAAGCTACGAAAGGATGTTTGCGAAGTACATTACCGACGGCAACGGATCCCTACTGGACTCCATTACTTTCCACGGTGTGCTCGGAATCGAGAAAAACAACTTGCTGCGCATCACCAAGGTCGGGGTGCCGAATCCGTCGGGAAACACAGAAACATTTGGCTACACGGCGTTGGAACTCCAGGCACACGGCGCCCTTGTAACCACGAAGAAATGTCCCGGGTACCTCGAAACTGTCTTCAACGGCATTCTTTATGCCGACAGCAAGGACTTGGCGAAAACCATCGTCAGCCTGCTGAAGCGAAACGAAAACAACCTGGATGCCTTTCATCGCTATGCCGAAGAAAAGTTCTCATTCCCGGTAATCGCACAGCAATGGCATACGCTGTTCGGCGATATTGCCGCCGGAACCGTGCGTACCGCGATAGCGAAACCTCTCAACTTGGGGTACCGGAACAAATGGCTACGTGAACTAAACCGGCGGTTGAAAGCGGCCCTTCCGTTTGGTTCCGTGTTGCCCTCGGTCATGTTTTTCGAAAATGCCGTGGACCAAGCGAAGCGGCGCGTCCTTGTACTATTAAAACGTAAAGCATGAAAACAGCAATTGTTGTCGTAGCATTTAATCGGCCGGCTAATCTGGCCAAGTTGCTCGATTCATTGGGCGGAGCAGACTTTGAGACGAACGACGTGCCGCTGGTAATCAGCATTGATTACACGGATTCATCGGAACACGAAGAGGTCGTCCGCACTGCAGCACGGTTTGAATGGCAGCATGGCGAAAAGTTGGTCATCGAACACAAAAAGAACTTAGGCATACGCGACCACATCCTGTCTTGCGGCGACCTGACGGCCAGGTTCGACGCAGTGATCATCTTGGAAGACGACCTGCGCGTTTCCCCCAGCTTTTATCAGTATGCCACGCAGGCAGCTGTGTATTACCGACACGAAGACAGCATTGCCGGAATATCGCTTTACGCGTATGAATACGACGAAATCGGCTGGTTTACACTCTATCCACGCGCAATTGGAAGCGACACGTACTTTATGCAATGGGCCGCTTCCTGGGGCCAATTGTGGACACGCAACCAATGGAACGCGTTCAGGTCCTGGTACCATCCGGATAGGGAAATCAACGCAATTAACATTCCGGACACCGTCAAACGCTGGAAACATTCCTGGAAAAAATACTACATCGCTTACCTGGTTGACCAAAACCGGTATTTCGCATATCCGTACCGGTCGTATACCACCCTACTCGACGAAAAAGGTGTCCATAATCCGTACGACTCACGGATAAACAACGTTCCGCTCGCTGAGCATCGCGTTAAGAGACCGTTTCTCTTCGCGGCGACGACGCATGACGAACTCAAATACGACTGTTTCTTCCAACCCCTAACGCGGCCGGTCTACGTGCCGTCACTGGGCCATTCGGTCGAAGTCGCATTCGACCTATTCGGCACCAAGCCGTTACAACTCGTAACCGCAGCCTACCTGTGTTCCATAAAACCGTGCACCAACCCGGTTTTTTCGTATTCTAACAAGCTGATACCCTATGAATTGAACTGGGAACAAGCGGAGCCGGGAACGTACTTCCACCTCGCCCGGAAAGAAGATTTTTCGGACCAGATGCCGTTTCTCCACGAAGGAAACAAGCTGTACGCAGCCCGCAAAATCTTCCGGATGAAAGAAATGTTCACGGTCTTTTTGAGCCGCGTGGTAGGCAAGTATTTAAAACCAACAACGAAACGCCGATGAGTACCTTGTTTTTCGACATACAGATTACCGGCCACCATACCGAATACATCGGTCACCTGATCGACTATTTCCGCAGTCGCCCGCCCTCCGGGCCGGTTACCTTTGTGGTGCATCCGCACTTTGCCGATCGGTTCCCGCAGCTGGCCGAAAAAGCTCGCGGGAGTGAGCAAGTACGATTGGTAAGCGTGAGCGAAGCCGAATACCAAAAGGCTACGGCAGGTAGCCTCACCCGGCAATCGTTCGCTACGCTCAGGCTCGTCAACGCGTATGCGGAGCGGTACCAGGCCGACCGTGTTTCGCTCTTATCGTTCAATGTATTCCAGATCGCCTTAATGTTTGCAAGGCCGCGCTTCAAAATCAACGGCATCCTGTTCCTTCAATTCTACCGGATGAATACCGACAGCTGGAAAGACCGCCTCAAGTATTTCCGGAAGTATTGGATTACCCGGCTGTACACCAGAAACAAGCAGCTCGAGCGGGTTTTTATTCTGAACGATCCGAAAACAGCCGACTACCTGAACCGTACCTTCGGAACCGGTTTGTTCCACGCGCTGAACGATCCGATCCCGGTACTTGAACCCCTTCATGGGTTCGACTGCCACAGCCAGTACGGCCTTGAACCCGGGCGGAAAATCCTGCTGCACCTGGGCGCGCTGGATCACCGTAAAGGCACACTGGAGTTTATCCGCTCGGCAACGTACATGGCCACGGAACGGCAGGAGGAACTGGCTTACCTTGTGGCAGGCTCTCCCAGCAGCAACGAAATGGGAGAACAAATCGAACGGCAGATCCGGCTTGTCAATGAAACTACCCGCATCAAGGCGATTTACGAACCGGGATTCCTCCCGGAAGCCAAGATGAAAAGTATGCTCGACCAGTGTTATGCCATCGTCATCCCATACAAAAATCCCGAAGCATCCAGTGGCATACTTGGCCATGCCGCTTCAGCAAACAAGCCGTTAGTGGCTACCGGTAAGGGTTTATTGAAAGAACTGATTGAAGATTATCGATTGGGTCTGCTGGTTGAACGCGTGGAGCCTGCGCTGATCGCGGAGCGGATCGAATCGTTGCTCCGTTCGGGCGACTGGAAAAGCGCTTCTAACGCGTTTACAGCCGAACGGACACCGGAAGCATTCGCCGCAACGATTGTCGGTGACACCATCCTCTCACAACGAAAGGCAAAATGAACGGCACGACGCGACATACCGATTGGAAGACCTCTGCGATCTATGGCCTGATAGCCATCATGGTGTTCTTCGCCTCTTTCCGGGCGCCGAATGCTGAAGCAGAGGCGCTTTCATATTCGGTTCCGGGCTATATCCGTACGCTGCAGAACCTGTCATTGCCGATCGTGCTGCTATGCGCCCTGATCGCCCTTTACCTGACACTTGTGTACCGGAAAACGACGCACATCGTCCGGTCGAATCTGGTCATTTATTATTACATTTTTCATGTCGTGGTCCTTGCGTCCGACCTGGCGAATTCCGGAACATTGGAAGATTTTCTCACCCGAGCGGTGTTTGCTACGGTGATGTTTCTCTTTTTCTATTACGTGGTTTCGTCCCTTCCCTTTTACAACGGAGGCCATTACAACGTGCTGAACGCATTTTTCCTGGGGGCTTACCTGTTTTTGCTGCTGAACCTATTTTTATACTTGAGCGGATTGGGATCGCTTTCCTGGAAAGGCCGCTTCTTTGGGTTGACGACCCATCCCAATTTTATCGGTCTTTGCGGGTCGGTGACCACCGCCTTCTCCTTCTGCTTGTTTTACGCCGAAAAGTCCAAGTTTGCCCGGATGGTCTATTTCAGTGGGATCGTGGTGGGCCTTTGGGTTTGTCTCCTGTCCGGATCCCGCACGTCGATGCTGGGCGCCGCGGTTTCGATCGTAACGGTGCTGTTCTTTTCCATGAAGGACTATTCACTGAAACCACTCCTGATCTTATTGGTCATGCTGGCAACCGTACTGGCGGTTTCCTACGTGGATCTCCAGTCGCTCGACTACGCGAACCGCGGCAATACCCGCGAAGAAACGTGGGCATCGATGTATGAAGAAGCGTCGAAGCTTCCTTTCTTCGGACGGGGTCGGGTAGGTGCCACCACCAACGCCTATTTGTTTGCCGTGGTGGCCGGTGGATTGTTCGGGGCATTCTTCTTTTTCCGGACCATTGTTTCGGCCATTGGCGTATTCTTTACCCGGAACCTTTCCGCCCATTACCGCACCGTCATACACTGTGCCCTTGCCGGATTGATCCTGGTTACGTCGATGCTGGAAGGATATTTACTGGATGCCGCGGGCATCCCTGTGTTTACTTACTGGATGATATTATGTTACCTTAAATAGCTTGCTGATGAAACCTGCGGGAGCCACCGGCGAACGCAAGCTCCATCACCGCTGAAAGTAAAAACGCTATGGAAATGCAGATCCATTACCTTTAATAAACAATATTTTCTAATGAAACGCATTGCCTTATTGAATCCCATTGTTCCCCATTACCGCGAAGAGTTCTACAGGAAGCTGAGCGAGCGGTATCCACTGGATGTCTTCGTGTATGAACCGGATCTGGGAAACCGAGGGGGCTTCAGTTTAAGCACATTTCCCATAACTCCGCTAAAGTCGATTTCTTTTTTGAAACAGCGTTTCATCGCCTATGACATCCGGCCTTTCCTGTCTTCCCGGTACGATACCATTGTCCTTATGTTGCATTTCGGCCACCTATCGACCTGGCTGCTGTTGCTGCTGAATGTGTTCTTCCGGAAACGGATCATACTTTGGGGGCAGGGCATTTCGATCAAGCGGTACTTGAAGGAAATCCGGAAACCGAGCCTTCCGCTCCGTTTGATGCTTGGACTCAGCAACGGTGCCTGGATTTATACCGAGCCTGAAGCCGCTCTGTGGAGCGACCGGTTTCCGCGAAAACCGATCCGGGCGATCAACAACACCATCTCGGGGGTTACCGACATACTGAACAACGAAATTTCCGCGTCCAAGGAAACCCTGAAAGCGCATTTCGGGATTACTGAGCCCCTGTGTTTTATTTTCTGTGCCCGTTTCAACAACCCGTTTCGCCGGGTTGACCTCCTGCTGGAAACCATCGCAAAGCTGGACGGGAACACTTATGGATTCATCATCATCGGTGATGGAGCGCTGAAACCCGACTTTTCGGAATTTGACAACGTATACGATTTCGGGGCAGTATACGATGAAAAGACCAAATCCCATCTTTTCCACATTGCCGATATCTATTTCCAACCCGGGTGGATCGGTCTTTCGGTCGTGGAAGCCATGGCTTACGGAAAACCAGTCCTGACATTCCGCCGGTCAGACCAGACCCTCCAATGTGTGGAGTACCACTACATACAAGATGGAGTCAATGGCTACATCGTCGATGATATGGACGGCTTACTCCGGCGGGTGCGGGATACGCCCGAAGCTGCCTGGGCAGCACTGGGCAATACCTCCAGGGAACTGGTGGCGAAGACGCTAGGGATGGAGCAGATGGTTGACCGGGCTGCCGAGGTCATCGAAGCGGTTTAACGGATTACTTATCGATATACGTAAATAGGATGAACAGGATGCTGAAGCGAATCTTACTGAACAAATGGACGAAGAAATTAGCGGGACAGCTTACGGTTTTCGGCCAATACCACCGACTCGTCAGGCCTTTCCAGGTCAATTTGATGTACTTTGATGAACGCATCGGGCCCGGAAAAAAGCCCAATGTCGGTGATCTGCTCTCCAAGGTCACCTTCCGTTACCTACTTGACCACAAAGGCATCCGATCGCTGAAATCAAAACGTGGCACCGTACGGATCGCCTTTATCGGTTCCGTGATCCAGTTTTTAACGGCCGACGCGGTGATTTATGGAAGCGGCTTCCTGTTCGAATACGTAGCCCAGCAATTCGCGAAGAAAAGACTCAAGCTGGACGTGCGGGCCGTACGGGGGCCGTTGACCCGGGAGAAACTTATCGAAATCGGCTACACCGTACCGGAGGTTTATGGAGACCCCGCCATCCTGCTGCCGCTGTTTTATTTACCCAAAGTAGCCAAGGACAAAACGGACTTCCTGGTCATCCCGCACTGGAAAACAGTCGACAAATATGCTAGCATGGGGTACCCCGTTTTATCGCCGCTCACGGACGACTGGCAAAATTTTATCGATGAGATCGCTTCCGCAAAGTTGGTTATCAGCTCGTCGCTCCACGGTCTTATACTGGCCGAGGCCTATGGAACCCCGGCGATCCTACTGAACGAGGTGGAAAAGGGCAACCTATTCAAATATCGGGATTATTACTTCAGCACGGGAAGAACCGAGTTTCCGAGCGCCCGCACGGTGGAGGAAGGACTTGCGATGCCCGCACCCGAGGTACCCGACCTGGAGCACTTGAAGCGAGGCCTGCTCGAAGCGTTCCCCGCAGACATTTTCAAGACGAATTAACACCATCCAATCCGCCAGCAAATGGAACAACGAAAAAAAATTGCTTTCCTCATCGCCGCCCACAGCGATCCCCCGCATCTCCAACGGTTGGTGAACGCATTGGATGCCGATGCAGATTTTTTCATCCATATTGACAGGAAACAGCCAATAGTTCCGTTTACGGAGCGAATTAATAAACCAAACGTGGTCTTTTTAACCGATCGCGACCGTGTTAAGGTATACTGGGGTGGTTTCTCCCAGGTACAGGCCACGCTTAACCTGTTGAAGGCATGCATGGCGGCAGGCGATCGCCGGCAGGTAACATATAAAAAAATCGTCTTTCTGTCCGGCGCCGACTATCCCATCAAAAACAACGATTACATTCACCGTTTTTTCGACGAACACCGCGACACCAACTTCATCCGGGGCATGAACATCACCCAGGCAAACACCGCCAAATACAATTATTGCATACGCAACTACCTGTTTTTTAACTTTCAGTTGCACTCACCGATCCTGACGCGTATAGTCCGGAAATTCCTTAACGTAACGGTCAACTGGTTCGTCCGGAAACCCAATCACCTCCTAACGGAGCAGGGAAACCGGATGGACGTTTTCCATGGATCCTCTTGGTGGGCGCTGAACAGTGAGGTGGTGCGGTACATACTTGCCCAAGCCGACCGGCACAACGAGGCATGCAGGTACTTCAGGTTGTCGCTGGCTTCAGACGAGAAATTCTTCCATACCGTATTTTTCAACTCCCGGTATGCGACGAGCAATGAGAAAGGCGGGGAAGAACCTTACGTGCCCTATACCTCGGCCTTCGCAAATCTGCACCTGATCGATCAGTCACTGCAGAAATGGTTCGGGCCGGAAGATTTTGAAGCCATCCGAACCAGCGATAAACTATTTGTCAGAAAGGTATCGTCCCGGCATTCGGTTGCGTTGCTGGACCGGATTGACCATGAATTGCTGCGAACGAACAGGAGTACCGAATGAACATACTACACATCATATCGGATATGGATCCACGGGCCGGAGGGGTCTGCCAGGCGGTCCGCACCCTGATCCGCGGACTGTCGGTTCCAGGCTTTGCCCACGAAGTCGTTTGCCTGAATCCGAAAGACAGCGCGGCGCTGCGCGACTGCGATTATCCCGTCCACGCGCTCGGCCACGGGATTACATCCTGGAACTATAGCCGAAAGCTTTCGGCCTGGCTGGCCGATAACCTCCACGGGTATGACGCCGCTGTCCTGCACGGACTGTGGCAATACCAAAGCTATGCCTTGGTGAAACATCTCCGGTCCGCTCCCGACACCCGAATCTTCGTTATGCCGCATGGCATGCTCGACCCCTATTTCCAACGCGCATCGGGAAGAAAACTGAAAGCCCTCAGAAACAGGTTCATCTGGCACCTCCTCGAACGAAAAATCGTGAATAAAAGCCACGGCGTATTATTTACCTGCGAAACCGAGAAGTTGCTTGCCCGCACCACTTTCGCGGGCTACCGCCCGAAAAGCGAACACGTTGTCGGTCTTGGGGTCGACGCTCCCCCTCCCGCCCCGGCCCCGTTGTGGGCGCCTGGCTATTGGCTGTACATCAGCCGCATCCATCCGAAAAAGGGTATCGATCTGTTGATTGATGCGTATATCCAGCTTAAAAAGAATCGGACGAAACCCCTTCCTCCGTTGGTGATTGCCGGTCCGGGATTGGATACCGCATATGGCAAAAAAGTAACGGAGCTTGCTGCCGGCGAGCCGGATATCCGATTCACGGGGATGCTCACCGGCGACCAAAAATGGGGAGCCTTTTACGGTTGTGAAACGTTCATCCTGCCCAGCCACCAGGAAAATTTCGGAATTGCGGTTGTTGAAGCGCTGGCTTGTTCCAAGCCCGTGCTCATCAGCGACCAGGTGAACATATGGCGGGAAATCGATCGAGAAGGCGGCGGCCTGGTCGCTCCGGATACGGCCGAAGGAATCACGTCCCTGTTAACCAGCTGGCTCGATATGCCGGAAGACCGGAGGCTACTGATGGCCCTGGCAGCCAGGAAAGCTTACGATACGTATTTCACCGTTGAAGCAGCTGCTGAGCGACTGAAAAAAACCTTGAGTAACGATGCATAAACCCATAGATACATACAAAGAGGCTTCCTTTTCGGTGGCTAACCGCTTGATGCGCGTCGTTTGGGGGATGGTGTACGTTTTGTTTTTCCGGTATTCACCCCGCCCTTTTCATGGCTACCGCGCGTTCATCCTGCGCTGTTTTGGTGCGCGGGTGGGGAAGGGTGCACATGTCTACCCCGGTGTCCGGATCTGGGCACCCTGGATGCTCGAACTGGGCGATGAATGCGGCATTGCCAGTGGGGTCGACCTGTATTCGCAGGGCAAAATTACCGTCGGGTACCGGGCCATTATTTCGCAGGGAACGTATGTCTGCACAGGAACGCACGACTATACGAAAACCGGGCACCCCCTTTACACAAAGCCCATTGTCATCGGCGACCGCGCCTGGGTAGCTGCAGATTGCTTCATCCACCCCGGCATCACGATCGGCGCCGGCGCCGTAATCGGTGCGCGGTCGGTAGTGACCAAGGACATGCCTCCGTGGACGGTCTGCGCGGGGCATCCCTGCAAACCGTTAAAGGACCGGGTTATTGACGATGAGCGAACAACTGACATCAACTGATAAATAAGGAAAACATGATTTCCGTATTGATACTTACTAAAAACGAAGAACAGGATTTACCCGGATGCTTGGCGTCCGTGTCTTGGTGCGATGATGTGCACGTGTATGATTCCTATAGCGATGACGGAACCGTGGAAATCGCCAAGCAGTATCAAGCAACCGTAACCCAGCGCAAATTCGACAATTGGTCTGCGCACCAAAACTGGGGACTGGCGAACATTCGGTTCAAATACCCTTGGGTGTTGTACATCGATGCCGACGAGCGGGTATCCGATAGCCTACGAACGCATCTATTGGATTTCGACGGCACTCGGAGCAACTATGTAGCGTTTGAAATCCAACGTCGCGATTTCGCGTGGAACGGCAGGTGGTTAAAACATGCGCAAATATCGCCTTATTATCTCAGACTGTTCCGCCCGGAAAAAATGCGCTATGAACGCCTCGTTAATCCGGTTTCCATACCCGACGGGGCGACAGGGAGATTGCCCGGTTACCTCGATCACTACCCCTTCAGCAAAGGAATCCGTTATTGGCTGCAACGACATTTGGGCTATGCCGACATGGAAGCTGCCATGCGACTCGAAGACCTGAATAAAGGAATCGATTTTTCATGGAAAAAGGCATTGTTCAGTAAGGATTTCACGGAAAAACGGTATCACCAAAAAGGGCTATTTTACAAGATGCCCGGAAGGCCCTTGATTAAGTGGCTCTATATGGTAATCGGCCGAAGGGCCTTCTTGGACGGCAAAGCGGGCACTACGTATGCCACCCTCCAATCCATCTATGAATATTTTATCGTACTCAAAACTCGTGAACTGCAACGGGCGACGAAAGAAAACTAAGGCTCATGCGCATTTTGATTTTTGGCATCAATTACACGCCGGAACTTACAGGCATCGGAAAATACACCGGCGAAATGGGAAGCTGGCTGGCTGATCGGGGGCACGAGGTTACCGTCGTGACGGCAAAGCCTTATTACCCCGAATGGGAAATACATCCGGCCTACCGGAGGAAAGGATGGCTGACGGAGCGGTTGGCAGGGGTAACCGTACACCGGGTTCCTCTATATGTGCCCAAAGAAGTAACCGCCAAAAAACGAATCCTACACGAGCTGTCCTTTCTGGGCGGCGTACTCCCCCAATGGTTTGTCCTTCTGCTGAAAAAGAAATATGACGTAGTCATCAACGTAACACCGCCCTTCCACCTCGGCTTCTATGCCCTATTGTATGCCAAACTGCGGAGCGCCAAACTGGTTACCCACATCCAGGACCTTCAGGTAGATGCAGCCAAAGAGCTGGGGATGATCCGCAACAGCAGCTTACTGAACGGAATGTTCCGTGCAGAACGGTTCCTATTGAGCCGCAGTGACGCCGTTTCGTCCATTAGCTTGGGCATGAAAAAGAAAATCCTAGCAAAGGGGATACCGGAAGCCAAGTACATCCTGTTTCCCAATTGGGTGGATGTAGAGGCCATCCGGCCGCTCACCAAGGCCGAATCGTTGCGCGGGGAATGGAACATTCCGGATGAGGATACCGTTGTCCTCTATTCGGGCAACCTGGGCGAGAAGCAGGGACTCGAAATCATCCTGGAAGCCGCCGGGCATTTCCGCGACCGCAAGCATGTGCATTTTATCATCTGCGGTTCGGGCGGCGCCCGCGACCGGCTGAAGAACCTAGCCGAACGAGCTGGCTTGCAGCAGGTACGGTTTTACCCTTTGCAGCCCTACGAGAAACTGCCGGCGTTGCTGGCTACAGCCGACGTGCACTTGGTATTGCAGAAAAAATCAGCTTCCGATTTGGTTATGCCCAGTAAGCTGACCGGTATCCTTGCCGCCGGAGGTTGTTCGGTCGTGTCGGCCGTTCCGGAAAGTTCGTTGTATGAAGTCATTGCCGACCATCGATTGGGCTTGATCATTGAACCGGAATCAGCCGAGGCTTTGGTGGATGGTTTGCACCGGGCACTCACAACCAACCTGACCCCTCTCCGGGAAAATGCCCGTCGCTATGCAGAACAGTTTTTAGGAAAAGAAGAGGTCCTGCTCGAATTTGAACGGTGCCTTCAAAAATTGATTGCTTATGAAAACACTTAGCTTATTAGCCGCCATCCTTCTTGGATGGACGGCCCCTATTTTTGCTCAACGGTGGGCAGATTCACTTCGTATGCGGGTGGGCGCCACGACGTCCTTTGCATCGAAAGATTTCCAACCGCTATGGATAACCGCCAACCGTTTCGGCATGCTCAGTGAAGAGGGCTTGGACGTCGCCGCTTACGCAGGTATATGGAATGCGCACAACTTTCCCACTACCAAACACGACATCCGGCTGGCTTACGGTATTAACTTGGTGAATAACCAACACTTTCACCGGACGGACATCCAGCAAGGTTATGTGAAAATACGGTATGGGGCGCTGGAACTCCGCGGCGGGCGCTTTCAAGAGATACTGGGAGAAGTGGATCCTTTGCTGTCCACCGGATCGCTGGGTCTGAGCGGCAATGCGTTGCCGATACCCAAAATCGGCTTTGCCTTCCCCGAGTTCACCAACGTTCCGTTTACCAACGGCTGGCTTCAGGTGAAAGGGTCGATCAGCCACGGTTGGATGGGCAACGAACAATCCATGAAACGGGCTTGGTTGCATGAAAAGAGCTTTTATGCCAGGCTAGGAAACGGTCCGTTCAAACTATACGGCGGGTTACAGCATTTCGGTGTGTGGGGCGGGCAACGCGGGCACATCCGCCTAGATCGCACCATAGGCGGCTTTTTCGACGTACTTTTTGTCAAGGAAGCTAATGACGGCTACGACCCCGATGGGGTTTTTCCGAACCGGGCCGGCGACCAGCGCGGATTGATTGAATTCGGTGGCGACCTCGAAACAGACGGGGCGTTTTGGCACATGCATTTTCAAGTGCCCTTTGAAAGCGGGATGGGTTTCGACATCCGCAACATCGATCGCCTAGGTGGATTCAACGTTACCCTGAAAAACCACCGTTGGCTGGACCGCGTGCAGGTTGAATTCATCTATACCAAACAGATGGAGAGCTTCCAGCATGCCGAGCTCCAGAGTTATTATAACAATGGATTGTATGCCAGTGGTTGGGAGTACCATTACCGAAGTATCGGCACCCCCTTATTTCTAAATCGTTACCGGGGCTCGCATTTCCTGCCTTATGACGCGGTCGATTGGTCGACAAATAACGACCGGGCAATGGGAAACATGAACTTCATCAACAACCGTATCGTTGGTGGGCATGTCGGCATGCTGCACCGGTATGCACCCGGTGTTACCGGCAGGACCCTATTGACTTATACCCGTAATTTCGGAACCCATATGTCCAGCAACCCCATTACGGCCATGCCGCGGAACCAAGTATACACGCTGCACGAAGTGTCCGTGGCGTTTAACCGCGTACCTGGACTGCTTATCTCTGCAGGTATAGCGGTGGATGCGGGCGGCCTTTACGATAACGTCGGAGGTCTGCTAGGAATCGGTTATCAGTTATCACATTGATCTCATATGCAGTACACACTTTTAATAGACATATTAACCCACTCATTATGGAAATAAAGAATATTTGCTGCATCGGTGCAGGTTATGTAGGAGGTCCTACCATGTCGGTTATCGCCGAGAAATGCCCGCACATCA
>Ga0065721_10004014_pt1 | contig 47155 bp, 40 predicted proteins | sample Mesricmetagenome_FD_59108 | JGI IMG/M metagenome (GOLD analysis project Ga0065721, IMG submission 59108) | Mesophilic microbial community from rice straw/compost enrichment Sample: eDNA_1 v2 (version 2) | ecosystem: Engineered > Solid waste > Grass > Composting > Bioreactor | place: USA: Davis...
CCCACCCCGCCGAGCAGGACGAGCCCCGCCCCGTGCCTCATTTCGCCGCGGGCCTGCAGCGCCGGCGCGGGCACCCACAGAAGCTGCCGCCACGCGAACACAGAGGCGATGATCTGCGCCGGGAGCACCGAGCCGCTGCGCAGCCCACCCCACAGCAGCGTCTCGATCCAGGGCAGGCACACCGCCAGCCCGATGCACGCCAGACTCGAGAGAAGCACCATCAGGCGCGCGGCACGCAGGGCCGCCGCGGCTTGCCGCTCCGGCTCCTGATTCAGCTTCGCCAAGGCCGGGAAGAGCACCGCCGCCGCGGTCGCCGCGAGCACCTGGTCCACCTGCGCCACCATCTGGTACGCGAAGGAGAAGACGCCCAGCCGGTCCGCGGAGATCAGGGTCGAGAGCAGGAAGTAAGGCCCCTGGTTCACCACCGCGAAGGCAAGCGTCACGAAGACCATCCACTTGCCCTGGCTCAGCAGCTCCGGCCACATGCGCGGCTTCGCCGGCCGCTTCCAGGGCGTGTCCCGCGTCGCCAGGTACATCGCCGCCCACTCGAACGCGGCCATGAAGGGCAGCGGAAGCACGAAGCTCATCGGCCCCAGCCCCTTCAGCACGGCCACGATCGTCGTGCCGTACCGGATGATGGACGAGACCATCTGGACGTTCGAGACAGACCGGAACCGAAGCTGCATCTGCAAGCGCGCCGTCAGCACCATCGACGGCCCGGAAATGGCGATGTACGCCGCGATCAGATACAGCAGCGGCGGCAGTTCGGGCTGATCGAAGAACCGCGGCCCGGAGACCACCGGCGCCAACCCCGCCAGCAGCGACGCCGCGAACAGGTTGCACGTCACGACGATCCAGAAGACCGACCCCGATATCTCGCCGTAGGCTCGCTCCCCGCGCTGAATGAGCAGCTGGGGCACGCCCCCGTCCTTGAAGAACTGAATGAACGCGGCGAAGGAGAACGCCGTCGTCCACACACCCACCTCACGGTTGGTCAGGACGCCGCCGAGCACGGCAAAGGCCGCGAAGCTCAGGCCCTTGCTGAACAGGGTGTTGACGATCAGCCACGCGGCGCCACGCCCGACCGTCGCCCCCATCGCGGCCTGGACCGGCGCGGGATTCGCAGGCGCATCCGATATCGCGGTTTCCGGCAACGGCTCGGACGAGGGCTCGGGCGTGGGGGGTTCGGGCTTGGCGGGGTGCATAGAGACAGCGGTCCCTCCGGTACGAAGGGAACACCCTCTTTGATCGGTCGGCGGCACCTTTCACCCGCACTCCGAGCCGCGGAACCTTCCTGCTGCTTTAGCAAACGCTTAGCGCGTTCGGGGTTTCGGACGTCGCTCCCGCCCCGTAGATTCCTCCGCCAGAAGAAAGAAAGGAGCAATCGATGAAGCTCACCCCTCTGCTCGTCCTCGTCGTACCCGCCCTGCTCGCCCCGCCCGTGCTCGGCCAGCAAGCGGCCCAGCCCAAGCCCGCTTCTGGAGCTGTCCAGGTTGATCCCTCCCTGCCGTCGTATCGGCCGGTGCAGGGGATCTCCGGCTCGATCAAGTCCATCGGCTCCGACTCCATGAACAACCTCATGGACGCCTGGGCCTCCGACTTCAAACGGCTCTACCCGGCGGTGAACATCGAGATCGAGGGCAAGGGCTCCGCCACCGCGCCCGCGGCGCTCATCGAGAACCAGGCTCAGTTCGGCCCCATGAGCCGCCCCATGAAGGCCGACGAGATCGATGCCTTCGAAAAGAAGTTCGGTTACAAGCCCACCCTGCTGCGCACCGGCATCGACGCCCTGGCGGTCTTTGTTCACAAGGACAACCCACTCGAGGAAGTCACCCTCGACCAGCTCAAGCAGCTCTTCAGCGTGGCCGGGCCGAACATGACCTGGGCGGACCTCGGCGTGACCGGCCCCCTCGCAGGCCATCCCGTCGCGCTGTACGGCCGCAACTCCGCCTCCGGCACTTACGGCTACTTCAAGGACATCGCCCTCGGTAAGAACGACTTCAAGCCCACCGTCAAGGAGCAGCCCGGAAGCTCCGCCGTGGTGCAGGCGGTGGCCACCGACCGCGCCGGCATCGGTTATTCCGGCATCGGTTACGTCACCGCAGACGTCAAGGCCCTGCGGATCAAGCGCGGCAGCGGCCCCGCCGTCGCCCCCACCTTCGAGAACGCGCTCAACGGCCGCTACCCCCTTGCCCGCTACCTCTATGTCTACATCAACAAGGGGAGCGAGCCGCTCGACCCTCTCCGCGCGGAGTTCGTCCGCTTCATCTTCAGCCGGGAGGGCCAGGAAGCAGTCATCAAAGACGGCTACTACCCCGTCTCTCCCAAAGTCGCCGCGGAAGACCTTCAGAAGTGCGGTCTCTGATCCCACGAACGTGCACCCATAGCCAGGCAAGTTCTGTACCCTGTCCCACCACGTCCCCGCAGAACCCCCGGGGCAGTCCAAGGAGTTTTCCCGATGAAGAACTGTTGGTCTCTCGTCCTTGCCGCCGGCCTTGCCATCCCCGCCTTCGCCCAGAGCGATGCGACTCGCGCTTACGAGGCCGAACTGCTCGCCGATGCCGATTTGCGCGTCAGCCTGCTCCGTGATGAAGCCACCGGCAGCGCCGGATGGAACAAAGGCAAGTTCTTCATCACCGACGGCGGCGACAACACCCTGAACATCGGCGGCTTCACCCAGACCCGCTACCTCGCGGTCTTCCGCGACGACCGGCCCGACGACGCGGACGACTTCACCCACGGCTTCCAGATGCGCCGCGCCCGCATCAACGCCTCCGGCAGCGTGTGGGACAAAAACCTGACCTTCAAGATCGAGGGCGAGTTCCACCGCAACGGCGGAGACTTCCACCTCCTCGACGCCTGGGCCTGCTACACCTGGGACAGCGGCGTGGCGATCCGCTTCGGCCAGCTCAAGCCCTTCCTGCAGCGCGAGGACAACGTCAGCGACGTCTACCAGCTCACCGCCGAGCGCTCCGCCCTCAACTCCGTCTTCGGACAGAACCGCACTCAGGGCATCGAGGTCAGCGTGGTGAGGGAGCGCTTCCGCTTCTTCGGCACGTTCTTCGACGGCATGAACGCCCTCAACTCCGAGTTCGACAGCCCCGCCGAGTCCGACTTCGCCGTCTCCTGCCGCGTCGATTACATGTTCAGCGGCAACAGCTGGAAGCGGTTCGACGACCATACCTCCTTCCGCGGCAGCGAGTACGCCGGCATGATCGGTGGCGGCGTGGTCTGGCAGTGCGGCGGCGAGACCGGCGGCACCTTCGACGAGGACATCTTCCAGTGCACCGCCGACGTCACCGTCGAGGGCGACGGCTGGAACGTCTTCGCCTGCGGCGTGTGGCGCAACACGGACACCCCCGGCGGCAGCTTCAACGATTACGGCTTCCTCGCCCAGGGCGGCTACTTCATCACCGAGCAGTGCGAGCTCTTCGCCCGCTACGACGTGATCGTGCCCGACGAAGGCGACAACTTCAACACCGCCACGGTCGGGGTCAACTACTACGTCTCCCCCAACAGCCACGCGGTCAAGGTGACCGGCAACGTCAGCTGGTACTTCGACCCGGTCTCCCAGACCCCCATCCTCAACACCTCCACCGGCCTCCCGCTGCTGGCTGACATGGCGGGCGACCAGGTCGCATTCTGCATGCAGGTTCAGCTCATCCACTGAACCCTGCTAGTGCGCACCCTGCACGGTCACCGGCACCGAGATCCGGTACGTCATTGATCCGTGCATCAGGATCACCAGCGCGGTCGCCTGGGAGTTCACCTCCCAGCGCGGTCCGCTGCGCGCCACCAGCCGCAGCACGCCCGGCTCGTGCCGGTATGACCGTGACACCGTCAGCGGAGGCCGCCACGACTGCCGCTTCGGATTGGAGAGCCACAGCCGCACGGACTTGATATTCCGCGGCAGACCCTCCGGGTGGTCGGTGGAGAGCTTCACGGTGGCGACCATGCCGTCGTTACGCATATGGCGCGGGCCGGGCATCATGTCGCGCGTCAGTTCCACGCGCACGGTGATCCTGCGCCCGTCGATGGTGATGACCTGCTGCGAGGCGGTGTCCGGCTCGGGCTTCTCCGGCTTGTGCGGCTTCTTCGGTTCGGGCTTGCCGTGCCTGCCCGTGGCTTTTTCCGGCTGAACGGCCTGCTCCTTCTGCTTCTCCTGGTCGGAGGTCGAGGGGGCCTGCTGGGCGACGCTCGCGGCGACGAGCCAAAGGCTCGCAAGTGCCGCGGTGAACCGGGTCAGCGTGTTCATGACTCTTGCTCCTGGCCCGCGTGGCGGGCCCATCGGTAGGACCAACGCAGCCAGCGGGTTTTTGTTGCATTCTCGGTGTTGCAACCGGCCGATCTCTCCCAGGGTAAAACCGGGACAGGAGAACCAACGATGAAGAACAGGCTCGTGGCGGTGCTCTGCGTGACGATGGTGGCGGGCAGTGCGCTCGGCCAGGCGGGCACGCCCGATATGCGCGAGCCTCCCTTGCCCCCCTCCTCCGAGCCCGCTCCGACCACGCCTGCGAGCAAGAAGGGGCTCGTCAACCTGCGCCCGCGCTTCGAGCTGGGCCAGGAGGTCCGCTTCGAAATGGACATCAAGTCGAACAGCTCGCGTCGAGGCCCCGGCATGCGGGGCGATCAGGGCATGTTCGGCGAGGGCAAGAAGGACATCGGCATGACCGTCGTCCTCAAGTGCACCGGCGTGGACCCGGAGGAGGGCTACGCGCTCGACATGACGATCGAGAAGTTCCGCTTCGAGGGCTCCCTCGCGGGTGAGCACATCCGCTTCGACTCCACCCGCCCCGACCGCAACGACCCCATGAGCGCCCTCTTTGAGTCCATCGTGGGCACGACGCTGCCCGTCAAGATGGACCTCGACGGCAACATCTCCGGCGTAGGCGGAGGCCCGCTCGCCGGGATGGACGGAGGGAGCCTGCTCAAGGGCGCGTTCGGCTCGCTCTCCACCACCAGCAAGGGCCGGGGCGAGGCCCGCGTCGGCGAAGCCTGGACCAACGAGGACGTCATCGACGGCGGCCTGGGCGTCATCCGTCTGAAGACCACCAACACCCTCAAGAGCCACGCCCGGGGCGTCGCCACGATCGTCAGCCGCGGCACCTTCAGCCTCGACCCCTCCAGCTCCAAGGCGGGCATCCGCGTGCGCGAGGGCGACCTTTCCGGCCAGACCCAGTGGGACACCGAAACGGGGATGCTCGAGTCGATGGACTGGCGGCAGAAGCTCACCGTTGAGAGGCAGGGGCGCGGCGGTGAAGCCCCCTCCGTCACCTCCGAGGACGTGACGATGAAGGTCCAGCGCCTCAAGAGCGGGCGGCGTGGCCGCTAGCGCACGGCCTCGGCGAGAACCTTCAGCGCTTCTTCGATCATCGGGCGCGTCACGTCCAGGTGCGTCACCGCGCGCACCCGGCGTGGGCCCGTGGCGAGCATCAGCACGCCGTTGGCCTTGAGCCGTGCGCACAGGTCCGCCCCCGTCATGTTCAGCGAGGGAGCAAGGTCGAAGAAGACCAGGTTCGTCTCCACGCCGTGGGCGGCCTGTTCAGGCTCCAGCGACAGGCCCTTGATGTTCGCGATCCCCTCGGCCAGCCGCTTGGCGTTGGCGTGGTCATCAGCGAGGCGCTCGACGTGGTGCTCCAGCGCGTAGATCGCCGCCGCGGCGAGGACGCCCGCCTGCCGCATCGCCCCGCCGAACATCTTGCGGAACCGGGCCACGCGCCGGATCGTCTCCACGTCGCCCGCGACGGCCGACCCCGCCGGAGAACCCAGCCCCTTGCTGAAGCAGCAGGAGACGGTGTCGAAGTTCGCCGCGTATTCCGCGGGCTTATGGCCCGTCGCCACGCATGCGTTCCACAGCCGGGCGCCGTCCAGGTGGAGCTTCAGCCCCAGCTCGCGGCCCCGCCTGGTCACACGCTGAACCTTCTCCAGCGGCCAGACGGCCCCGCCGCCGCGGTTGTGCGTGTTCTCGATTTCCAGCAGCCGGCTGTTGGGGGCGTGGATGCCCACGGGCCGGATCGCGGCTTCCAGGTCAGCGACCTCGAACTGGCCCCGGGGGCCTGAGAGCGGGCGGATCATGCACCCGGAGAGAGCCGCGGGAGCGCCGGTTTCGTAGTGGATGATGTGGCTGTCCGCGTGGGCGATGATCTCGTCGCCGGGCTCGGTGTGGGCGCGGATGGCGGCCTGATTCGCCATCGTGCCCGTAGGCATGAAGCACGCCGCGGGCTTGCCCAGACGCTGGGCGAAGAGCTCCTGGAGGCGGATCACCGTGGGGTCATCCCCCAGCACGTCGTCGCCCAACTCGGCCCGGGTCATCGCGGCGAGCATCTCCCGGGTGGGGCGTGTCACGGTGTCGGAACGAAGGTCAATCAGCGGCATGAAACAAGGGTAGGTGACGGGTGTTCGTGCGGACGGACGTTCGGTAAAGGGGGCTGTCAAAACGACAAGCCAAGTGCCGAGTTTGCAGGCTTTTTTGTAGCCGGAACGGGTTCCCGGCTCCGCGGCTCAAGGTCGGGAATGGCACCGAGTTTGCCATATATCCCCGTGTCCGCACGAAGGACAGAAAGGAGCATTCGATGGTCCGAAGCATCATCAATCGACCCGCGCAGTCCAGCACGAGCAGGTCTCTCTCCGCTCCCTTCACGCCGCTGTCCCGGATGATCGATCACTTCTTCGAGGATCCGTTCTTCGCCTTCGCGCCGGTGGCCTACAGCCGGGCGGAGCAGTCGGGCCTCGCGGTTGACCTCTCCGAGAACGACGACGAGTTCATCGTGCGGGCCTCCGTGCCGGGCTTCACGGAGGACCAGATCACCGCCGAGGTGAAGGACGGCGTGCTCAGCATCCGGGCCGAAAAGTCGGAGGATCAGCAGGAGAGCAACGAGCGCTGGCACCGGCGCGAGCGCCGCTGGGGCAGCGTGGAGCGCCAGGTGATGCTCCCCGCCCCTGTTCAGGAGGAGCAGGCCACCGCGGAACTGGCCAACGGAGTGCTTACCCTCCGACTCCCCAAGGTGCAGAAGTCCCCCGCTCGGCGCATCGCCGTCAGGCGCGGTAACGAAAACGGCCAGCTCACGCGCAACAGCTGAAGGTTCGATCCGTTCGCGAACTTCTAGCGCGTCACGAACCGAGCGATCGCCCCGGCCCCGCCGGGGCTTTTTTGCTTTTGCACAGTCCAAAAACGCAAGCCGCCCCGAACGAAGAGGGGCGGTTGGTCTTGCGCGTGTGCGTTGGAAGGGCTCAGGCCGCGCGGCGGAAGGTGCGCCACGTGGTCGAGGCGTTGGTAGCGCGGGTCCACCAAGAGCGGTTGAACTTGCGGGCCGTAGCCTTGCGGGCGGTGGTCCGCTTGGTGCTCTTGCGCGCGTTGGTCTTGCGGGCGGTGGTCTTGCTGGCGGTGCGCTTGGTGCTGCTCTTGCGCCAGTTGGTCTTGCGGGCCGTCTTGCGGACCGCGGTCTTGCGGGCGGTGCGCCGCTTGGCGGAGGCCTTGGCGGTGGCGCGCTTCGTGGAGCGCTTCCAGGCCTTCGCCTTCCGGCCCCAGGACTTTTTCGCGCGGTTGGTGCTGCTCGAAGTACGACGACGGGTATTCGTGGCCATGCTTGGCTCCCTTGGTGTCGAGGTTGGGCTTCCGTGCCCGGCGGGTCGCGTCCGTGCTGACCGGCAAACGCTGCCGGTGTGGGACAGTCACATAACCGTCCTGGCTGAAACCTTGGATCGGCGGCAAGGGGGAGCCGGATAAGTCGAATCAGCAATTTTTTTCGGCAAAGCGGCGAAGGCGGGGGGCGGCTTGCACGCCCGCGTGCACGGGCGGCCCGTTTCCTATGATCTGCCCCGATGCCTACCACCGTCCAAGGCACCCCCACCGCCGCGCACGAGCAGCCCTGGACGCCGACCTCGTGGCAGTCGCGTCCCGCGGCGTACGCGCCGGAATACCCGGACAAGCCGACGCTGTTCGAGGTCGTGCGCGAGCTTTCGACTCTGCCGCCGCTGGTGACGAGCTGGGAGATTGAGCGTCTGCGGACGCAGATCGCCGAGGCCCAGGAGGGCAGGCGATTCCTGCTGCAAGGGGGCGACTGCGCCGAGACGCTGGCGGACTGCCAGCCGCAGCGGGTGACGAACAAGCTCAAGATCCTGCTGCAGATGTCCATCGTACTGGTGCACGGGCTGAAGAAGCCGGTCATCCGCGTGGGACGCTTCGCGGGGCAGTACGCCAAGCCGCGGAGCTCGCCGACGGAAACGCGACAGGTCAACGGGCAGTCCGTAACGCTCCCCAGCTACTTCGGGGACCTGGTGAACCGCGCGGAGTTCACTCCCCTGGCGCGCCGGGCCGACCCACGCCTGCTGCTCAAGGGATACCAGCACGCGGCGCTGACGCTGAACTTCGTCCGTGCCCTCGCTGCGGGCGGCTTCGCGGACATGCACCACCCGGAATACTGGGACCTGTCCTTCAGCAAACAGGCCTCGCTCGACCCGGCGATCCGGCACGAGTACGAGCGGATGACGGCGAACCTCTCCGACGGCCTGCGCTTCATGGAGGCAATGGGCGAGGGGTCCATCGCGGAGCTGACGCGAACGGAGTTCTTCACGAGCCACGAGGCGCTGAACCTGTGGTACGAGTCGGCGCAGACCCGGCGCGTGCCGCGGCGGGAGGGGTATTACGACCTCTCGACGCACCTGCCATGGATCGGGGACCGCACGCGAGGGCTGGATGGGGCGCACGTGGAGTTCTGCCGCGGCATCAGGAACCCGGTGGGCGTGAAGCTGGGACCGTCGGCGAACGTGCGCGACGTGATGGGGCTGGCCCGTGCGCTCAACCCGAAGAACGAGCCCGGAAAGCTGGTGTTCATCACGCGGATGGGGGCGGGGAACGTGCGGCGCGTGCTGCCGGAACTGCTGGAAGCGGTGAAGGTCGCGGGGATCGCGGCTCTGTGGGTCTGCGACCCGATGCACGGGAACACCACGATCACGCCCGCGGGGCTCAAGACACGCTCCTTCGAGGCGATCGTCCGGGAACTGGAAGAGACGAACGCGGTGCACGAGCATGCGGGCGTGCCCCTGGGCGGGGTTCACTTCGAGCTGACGGGCGAGGACGTGACGGAGTGCACCGGCGGCGCGGTGGGCATCACCGAAGCGCAGCTGGCGCAGAACTACGGCTCCGCGTGCGATCCTCGCCTCAACTATCAGCAGGCGCTTGAAGTGGCGTTCCTGCTGGCCCGCCTGATGGGACGGTAACCCGCTGCGAAAGCTTGCGCGTCAGCGCGGGCCCTTGGCCTGCGCGCTGCGGCCCATCGCGTGGTAGAGCCAGAGGAAACCGAAGCACCCGGTGAGCGTGATCGCCAAGGTCATCCCGAAGAGAGCGACGGAGGGCTGGAGCCCCGCGGCGCGGGCGGCCTCATAGAGGCCCACGGCGGCGAATGGGGCGATCAAGCCGCGGAGGCCGTTGAGCGTGACGTGGGTCGCCATGTAGTGGCTGGTCTCCGCGGGCGGGGCGAAGTCCACGTGCCCGAGGTGCCAGGCAAGGTTGCCGCCCGCGAGGGCGATGCCCTGCACGACCGCCCCGGCGAACATCAGCGGGAGGGTGTGGAAGTACGCGCCCAGGAGGAACAGCGTGCCCGCGACGACGAAGGCCCAGCTCTGGATGGCGCGGAAGCGGACGACATGGGCACGGTCGAGCAGGCGGACCCAGATGGGAATAGCGAAGGGGATGACGATGTTCATCACCGAGCTGGCGATGAGGATGCTGTGGAAGTAGCCGATGTTGAAGTGCTCGCGGAGCGTGATGACGAGCACCGGGGCGACCATGATGTTGCCGAAGCCCAGGACGAAGAGGCAGCCCATGAACTGGGCGTAGCGGAGGTCGCGCCGCAGGATGCGGGCCATGACGATCGGGCCGTCCCAGAAGCGCATGAGGGAGGAGGCCCGCTCACGGGCGAGCATGGCGCGCTCGCCGCGGACTTTCATGCGTGAGTAGGCAAGCACCGCGACGAGCCCCAGGGTGCACGCCACTGGGACGATGAGGCGGTAGACGCCGGGGTTGAAGCGGTCGAGGGCGTAGCCGATGGCGGCCCCGCCCACGGCGATGACGAGCATCTGGACGGTCTGGATCTGCCCCACGATGCGGGAGCGGACGGCGGGGCCGTAGTTGGCGCGCCAGAGCGTCGGGCGCAGAGTGAGAATCCCCGACCAGCCGATGCGGGCGACGATGACGAGGGCGACCAGGCCGTACAGGCCCATCGGCGTCTGCGGGAGCGCGGCAATAACCCCGGTGGCGAGGATGATGCCCAGCTGTAAGGCGTTGATGATCGGAACCTTCGGCCTCCCCTGACCCAGCGAACCCCAGAAGAAGGAGAGCAGGTTGGCGAGCTCGCTGGTGGCGCCCAGAACCGCGACCAGAAGGTTGAGCGTTGCCGCGGCGATGACGCCGTCGAAGGTCTGCTTGGTGAAGACGGCGACGACGTTGCCATCGATAACCATCAGGACCAGGGCAAAGAAAAAGGTCGTGATGATCTCGAGGGCGTAGGTCCGGCGGCTGAGGAGCGGCTGCGCGTCGGGATGGAACCCGGCAACGGCTTCACGAGCACGCGAAAGGATGGAATCAGAAGGGCGTGGAACGAGCGACGATCCGGATGAATCGTGATGTAAGGCCAAGTTGAGGAAGGATATCGGTCGCTGCGGCATGGTCGGCGCGAAGAAGGGGGGTAAGGAAGGCCGATGGAAGCGTTTAGAGCGAGAGCGCTCCCCCGAGTAGGGCCGGGCGCGGGGAGATAAATCCCCGTGTGATCGGCGCACGTATAGCAATGGCCTACGCTTGAGCCCACGCATGCCTACCTCAACACCCAACGCCCCGGTCAGCCCCTCGAACCCCTCTTCGAGCGATTACGTGCTCGGGACGGGGATGGAGGAAGCCGCGCGCCTCGGGTTGCAGCACCGGCTCTGGTCTGCCGCGACGCACGAGCTTTGGGAGCGGGCGGGGATCCAGCCTGGGCAGACGGTCATCGACATCGGCTGCGGGCCGGGGTACGCGACCCTGGACCTCTCCCAGATTGTGGGACCGACGGGTCGGGTAATTGCGATCGACGAGTCCGCAGCCTTCCTGAAGCAGCTCCACAACGTGGCGATGTCCCGCAAGGCGATGAACATCGAGCGCGTGCTGGGAGACGCTCAGGAACTGGCCGAGGTTCTCGCGGGCGAGGAGAACACCGCGGACGCGGCATACGCCCGCTGGGTCTTCTGCTTCCTCGAGCGGCCGGAGGGCGTCGTGCAGGGGTTGGCGAAGGTGCTCAAGCCCGGCGGGCGTCTGGCGGTGCAGGATTACTTCAACTACGAGCGCTCGCTGACGCTGGCCCCGCGGCGGGAGGCCTTCTCGCGGGTCATCAGCGCGGTAGCTGCCTCCTGGCGCGCCCGGGGCGGTGACACGGACATCATGGGCCGCCTGCCGGGGATGCTGCTTGCCAACGGATTCCGCGTGGACCACATCGGCGTGGTGCAGCGGATCGCCCGGCCGGGCAGCAGCCTGTGGCACTGGCCGAACACCTTCTGGCAGACCTACCTGCCGCGGCTTGTGGAGGGCGGCTTCATCACCGCCGCGGACAAGGAAGCCTTCGACGCGGCATGGGAAGAGGCGAGCAACGACCCCTCGAGCTTCGTCCAGCTCCCGCCGGTGTACGAGCTGGTGGCGACGAAGGAATAAAGTCTCGCACTTCCAGGATCGAGGCGAATCCGACGTGCTCCCAAGCGGATTGCCGCCGCGCTGGCGCAGCAAGTCCGATCACCGCGCTTCGCCGTGAGCGGGCGACTGGTCGCTCAGCCGCGGGCTTGCTTCTCGGCGTAAGCCTGCTCGTGCACCGACCAGAAGTGGTCAAAGCTCGCGGCCATCGAATACGGCTGCATGTGGGCGTGGGCGGCGGCGCTCATCACGGCGCGAAGGGCCGAATCCGCGGCCAGGCGGAGGATGTGGTCGATCCACGCCGCGGGATCGGCGGGCAGAATGAAGCCGGTGCGGCCGTGCTCAACGACTTCCTTAGGGCCGCCCTGATCGGTGACGAGGACGGGCAGGCCGGAGGCCTGGGCCTCCATGACGACCTGGCCCAGGGTGTCGGTCGTGCTGGGAAAGAGGAACACGTCAGCGCTGGCGTACATGCGTGAGAGCTCCTCGGCGTAGCGGAAACCGAGGAAGCGGGCGCGTGCGCCGGCAAGAGCCTCTTCCATCTCCGCGCGATAAGGGCCGTCGCCGACGATGACAAGCTCCGCGGCGATGTTGCGTGCGCGCAAACCCGCATCCACAACCTTCCACACCTTGACCAGCAGCGGAAGGTTCTTCTCGACACTCACGCGCCCAACGTAAAGAAATCGCAGAGCGTCGGCCTCGCAGCCGTAGCCCGGCCAGATCGAAGCATCGCGGACGCGCGGGTGAAACTGCTCGGTCATGATGCCGGGACGCAGGGGCACGATGCGCTCGCGGGGGATGCCCAGGCGCGCAACGGAATCCGCGTAATCCTGACTGCGTGTGAAGATCGTCGCGAAACGGCGGTAGAAGAGGCTCATCGCTCCGCGAGAGATCGTCGTGAAAAGCTCATTGTCAAACAGGCGCTCGATATACGCGGGAAAGTCCGTGTGATAGACGCCGAGGATGGGGACGCTGAGCGATCGCGCGGCAAGGCGTCCGACGCAGCCGACGGGGCCGGGGGTAGAGATGTGAATCACGTCGGGCCGAAGCTCACGCGCGGCGCGGAGCATCTTCAGGAAGGGAGGAAGCACAAGCTCCAGATTGGGATAGCCGGGCATGCTCGTGGCGGCGAGGGGCTTGAAGTTGCGGATGTTGGGGGCGACGGGACAGTCGAAGTTGGTGGAGGTAAAGACGGTGAGATCGCGCCCGGCGGAAAGGGCCTGTGCCGCGGCGTTGCGGATGAACCGCGACACGCCGTTGACGTCGGCAAGAGTGTCGGTGAACAGAAGAACTCGCACGCGGTGAGAATAGGAAAGGCAGAAGCCCACCAAAGGCATAAGCCAAAGTTCCAAGGGAAGAGATCTGCAGTAGCCGCAAGAGCCTGGCGGCGAGGACGCGGATCGCGGCATAAGGCATCGAGGCACCTTGCCGAAGCTACTACGATTCGCCCTATGCCGACCCGACACATCGCGGTGTATCCCGGTTCGTTCGACCCGATCACCTACGGGCACCTCGACGTTGTCCGGCGGGGGCGGAAGCTGTTCGACGAGCTGATCGTTGCCGTGGGGTACAACCCCTCGAAGGACCAGCTCTTTTCGCCGGAAGAGCGCACGGCGATGGTGCGGGAACTGGTGGCGGAAATGGTGCGTGCCGAGCCGGACGGCGCGCCCGTCTCGGTGCGGCCCTTCACCGGCCTGACGGTGGACTTTGCACGCGAGGCCGGCGCTTCGGTGCTCCTCCGCGGCGTGCGCAATCTCTCGGACCTGCAGTACGAAGTGCAGCAGGCGGTGACGAACCGCGAGGTCGCGGGGCTGGAGACCGCGTTCGTCGTCGCGGGGCAGAGCTTCGCCTACACCTCCAGCAGCCTCATCAAGCAGATCGCGGCGCTGGGTGAAGACCTCTCGAAGCTGGCGCCGATGGTGCCGCCGCTGGTGGTCGAGGCGCTGGCGAAGAAGAAGGCGGAAAAGCACCCCGCGCTGGAGCGTCTGCGCGGCGCGGGCGGGTATTGACCGCGGCTCAGAAGACAGGGGCGGCGCGTCACACGTTGAACAGGAAGTGGCAGATGTCGCCGTCCTGCATCACGTATTCCTTGCCCTCGATGCGCAGCTTGCCCGCTTCCTTGATCGCCTTCTCGCTCTTGTACTTCTCAAGGTCCTCGACGGAGTAGATCTCCGCTCGGATGAAGCCCCGTTCGAAGTCGGAGTGAATCACGCCCGCGGCCTGCGGCGCGGTGGCCCCGATGGGAATGGTCCAGGCGCGGACTTCCTTCGGCCCCGCGGTGAAGTAGCTCTGCAGGCCCAGGAGCTTGTACGCGGCGTGCGCCACGGCATCGAGGGCCGGCTCCTTGAGCCCCAGTGCCTCGAGCATTTCCGCCCGATCAGCATCCGCCATCTGGGCAAGCTCGGACTCGATCTTCGCGCAGACGGGGACGACCTCGGCGTTCTCCTTCTTCGCGTGCTCGCGCACCTTCATGCAGGCCTCGGAGGTGCCTTCCAGGTCGTCCTCGTCCACGTTCATGATGTAAAGGACTTTCTTGGAGGTGATGAGGCCGAGGCTCTTGAGCACTTTCTGCTGCTCGGGATCGTCGATCTTGACGGTGCGGGCCGGCTCGCCGCGTTCGAGCGCGGGCTTGAGCTTCTTGAGCACCTCGTAGCGGGCCACCTCCTCGGGCTTGCCGCTCTTGGCGGCTCGCTCGGCCTTGGGGAGCGAGCCCTCGACGGTCTGGAGGTCGGCGAGCACCAGTTCCGTGGAGATGATCTCGATGTCGCGGATGGGATCGACGGAGCCCGCGACGTGGACGATGTCCTCGCCGCCGGGGGCTTTGGTGAAGCAGCGGACGACCTGCAGAATGGCGTCCACCTCGCGGATGTGGGAGAGGAACTTGTTGCCCAGCCCCTCGCCCTCGCTGGCCCCCTTGACGATGCCCGCGATGTCCACGAGCCGGAGCGACGCGGGAACGATCTTCTGCGGCGGGATGTACTGCGTGATGATGTTCATCCGCTTGTCGGGGATGGGCACGACCCCGACGTTGGGCTCGATGGTGGCGAAGGGATAGTTCGCGGCGAGCGCGCCGGCCTTCGTGAGCGCGTTGAAGAGGGTGCTCTTGCCGACGTTGGGGAGACCGACGATGCCTGCTTCCATAGGACAGAGTTCCGGTAAGGGCGGGATGGTAGGAAAGCTCAAAACTCAAAGCTCAAATGAAGACGGAAAGCCCCGGGCCGGGGGGCCCTCGATGAGCTTTGTGTTTTGCGCTTTGAGCTTTAGCGCAGCTCCACGTCCCAGTAGGCGTGGTCCAGGAACGCCTTCCAGCTCGCGTACTTCTCGTGCCCGAGCTTGAGGGCGATGATGGGATTGCGCTTGGGGCGTTCGGGCTTCTTGATCAGCTTCATATTGGCCTGCTCGGGCGTGCGGCCGCCCTTCTTGGCGTTGCACTTGATGCAGGCGCAGACGAGGTTTTCCCACGAGTCCCCGCCGCCCTGGGCGCGGGGAAGAACATGGTCAATCGAAAGGTCGTTGGTGGGGAAGACGCGCCCGCAGTACTGGCAGCGATTGCGGTCCCGCGCGAACAGGTTGCGCCGGTTCAGCTTCACCACCTGCTCCGGCAGCCGGTCGTAGCCCAGCAGCCGGATGATGCGAGGCACCGCGATCTCCATGCGCACGGTGCGCACCCAGTCGTGGCGGTCGGGCTCGAAGGCGCGCTGAAGCTGGCTGATCTCGATCCACGACTCAAGGTCGTAGTTGAGGAACTGGCCGTTGCCGCCGTCGGAGGTATCGACGTGGATGATCTCCGCGATCGACCGCGCCAGAAGCACAAACGCGCGCCGCGCCGACACAACGCGCATCGCGGCATACGCCTTGTTGAGCACAAGAACCTTCGCGTTCAGGCCTTCGTTGGCGTTGGGTGCGGGTAGGCCCGCGAGCGCGGATGCAATATCCGCTGGTATGGCCCCCTCCCCGGTGGACGACACCGCGGCGGCGTGTGCCGCGGGGGCGGGCCGGCGCTTGCCATGTCGTCCGTGCATGGAGACCTCCGCAGAAGCGGGACACTGATTGTTAGGGTATCAAAGCCCCGGTTCAACCTGTCGGAGGTGGATAAAGGCCTGTGGCTGGGGGGTTGCGGGGGGGTCAGTGGCGGAAGTGCCGCAGGCCCGTCGTCAGGCAGGTCACGGACCGGGCATTGCACAGGTCAAAGGTTTCCTGGTCGCGCTTGCTGCCGCCGGGATGCACGATGCAGGTGACGCCCGCATCAATGAGAACCTGGGGCCCGTCGGGGAAGGGGAAGAAGGCGTCGGAGAAGGCGACCGCGCCCTTGGCGAGTGCTCCGGCCTTTTCGACGGCGAGGCGGCAGCTCGTGACGCGGTCCATCTGCCCCGCCCCCGCGCCGAAGAGCCGCAGGCCCTGGCCCGAGGGCCCGCCCAGGCACACGGCATTGCTGAAGAGGAAGCGGCAGGTGGCCTCCAGGAACGACGCAGCACGAAGCTGCTCCGGCGTGGGCTTGGGGCCCGCGGCGAGCGTGAAGCGGCCGGGGTCGGCCAGCGCCAGATCCCGCTCCTGAACGAGCAGGCCACCGGGGATGGAGCGAAGCTCAAGCTGCGGCGCGGCGTGGTTGAGGGCGTCCAGGTCCCCCACCGCCAGCAGGCGGACGTTGGCCCACCGTGCGCGCAACGTTTCGAGCGCCCCGGGGCTGAAGCGCGGGGCGATGATGACCTCAAGGAAGACGTCCTTGGACTTGAAACGCTCCGCCGCGGCGTCGTCGAGCTCATCGCCGAGGGCGAGGATGCCGCCATACGCGGCGACGGGGTCACCCGCGATGGCAAGGTCGATGGCCTCGCGCGCGGTGGGCGCGATGGCCGCGCCGCAGGGGTTGGTGTGCTTGAGGATCGCGGCGCTGACCGCGGGCGCGCCGCCCATCCCGATGACGCGGTTGAGGGCGATGACAAGCTCAAGAGCCGCGGCGGCGTCGTTGATGTTGTTGTAGCTCAGCTCCTTGCCGTGGAGCTGCTCGGCGGTGGCGATGCTGGGCCAGTGCTGGGCGGCGTGCGACGGCGCGGCGCGGTACAGCGCCGCGGCCTGATGGGGGTTTTCGCCATAGCGCAGGTCGTCCTGCTTGAGGTAGGTGTGGGTGAGCAGCACCGGGAAGGGGCCGGCGTTGGCCCGGCCCATGTAGCCCGCGATGGCGGCGTCGTAGCGGCTGGTGAGGGCGAAGACCTCCGCCGCGAGCTGAGCACGCAGGGCGCGGGTGGTGTGGTTGTTGTGGCGGTCGAGGTCGTCGAGGATGCGCGCGTAGTGCGCCGGGTTGCTGGCGACGGTGACCCACTCGAAGTTCTTCGCGGCGGAGCGCAGCATCGAGGGGCCGCCGATGTCGATGTTCTCGATGGCCTCGTGTTCGCTGACGTTCTGCCGCGCGATGGTCTGCTCGAAGGGATAGAGGTTGACGCAGACGAGGTCGATGGGCCGGATGCCGTGCTGATCCATCGCCTGCTTGTGCGCGGGGTCGTCGCGCAGGCCGAGCAACCCGCCGTGGACCTTCGGGTGAAGGGTCTTGACGCGCCCGCCCATGATCTCGGGGAAGCCCGTCACGTCGTCGATGGAGGTGACGGCGATGCCCGCCTGACGGAGAGCCGCGGCGGTGCCCCCGGTGGAAATGATCTCAACGCCCCGTTGGGCGAGGGATTGGACGAATGGAACAAGGCCGGTCTTATCGCTGACGGAAACAAGGGCGCGTCGAATGGGAGCAAGGTCGGGCATGCCCGATGGTAGAGAAGTCAACCGCCGAAATGACACGGACACACAGGGGCGGAAATGAAAACAGGGAGCCGGAGGGCTCCCTGCTTGCTCTGCGCTTGAGAATGTCTTACCGCGGCACGAACTTGGCGGCGACGGCCTTGTTGCTGACGGCGTAGAGGTTGCCGTCAACAAACTTGTCGGTGTCGATGCGGACGATGCCGGGGGTGCTGATGCGCTCCACGATGTCGCCGCGGGAGGGGTGCAGGAGCGTGAGCCCGTTTTCCTCGCGGACGAGCAGACGGCCGCCGCGGGTGGCGATGACGGTGCCCTGGACGTTGGGCTGCTGCCAGAGGACCTTGCCGGTGGCCTGGTCAAAGGCGGTGAGCCCCTGCGTGGGGATGGAGACGTAAAGCACGCCGTTGTGAGCGGTGGGCTGGGCGGTCAGGGGCGTGCTGGTGCGGTGACGCCAGAGCAGGTTGCCGCGGGTGTCGAAGGCCCAGACGGAGCGGTCGAGGCCGGCGATGAAGAGGCGGCCATTCTCGGCAACGGGGTTGTTGGCGAGGCCCTGGTAGATGGCCGCGCTCCCGACGAGCGAGCCGTTGCGCGAGAAGAACAGAACATCGCCGCCCTGAGAGACGAAGGCGACGACCTCGCCCATATCCACGGGATTCGCCTCGATGGCGCCGTTGGACATGAAGCCCCAGGCCTTCACACCCCGGCCGATCACGTGCGCCATGATCTCGCCGGTGGACGCGCCGTAAATGGCGGTGGTGTTCTCGATGATGGGCCGGGTGTTGACGACGCGGCTGAGGCGGTCACGCGCCAGGAGCGTGCCGTTCGCGGCGGAAAGGGTGAAGATGTCCGCCTCGCTCGAAACGTAAATGTGGTTGGGGTCCAGGGGGTCGCGGTTGATGCCGACGAACTTCGTCAGCGGACCGGCGAGCTGATAGGACCAGCGGGTCTTGCCGGTGGCCGGTTCGAGCACCGACACGGTGCTGTCGGACTGCTGCATCACCACGGCATCTTCCGCGGCATCCACAAAGGTCACGCGGGTGCGGTCCGTCGCGCCGGGGAAGGGGAAGCCGACCCAGTCGAGGCGGTAGCCGATGCTGGCCCAGTCGTCGTGGACGACGGGGAAGGGCAGCTCGCCGGACTGCTGGGGGGCCGCGGCGGGCTTATCCGCGGAAGTGGCCGAGGAGGAGGACTTGCAACCGGGGAGCCCGGCGAGCATCACCAGAGCAAGTGTGGGGGCGAGGAAAGAAGCTGCAGTGCGGGTGAACATCCGGGGCGATCTCCAGGTTGTGGCCCACCCGACAAGGGAAGGCGGGAGGACCAGTATCAAGGGTCGGGGGGCCTTGGTCAACCGGCTCGGCTAGCATCGCGCATGTTCACGGGTCTTGTCCAGGCGGTTGGGACGGTCTCGTCGGTGGAACGGCGCGGGGTCGGGGTACGGCTGGGCATCGATCCAGGGGCGTGGGAATACCGGCCTGCGCTGGGGGACAGCATCAGCATCTCCGGCTGCTGTCTGACGGTGGCGGGGCTGGAGGGGGCGGTCTGGGCCTTCGACGTGGTGCCCGAGACGCTCGCGAAGACGACGCTGGGGGAACTCGCGCCGGGTTCGAGGGTGAACCTGGAACACGCCGCGACGCCGACGACCCTGCTGGGCGGTCACGTGGTGCAGGGGCACGTGGACGGCGTGGGGGTGGTGGAGTCCGTCACGACCGAGAGCGAATGGCGGGTGCGGGTGCGTCCCCCGGCCGGGCTCATGGAATACATGACGCCCAAGGGGTCGGTGTGCGTGGAGGGGGTGTCGCTCACCTTGGCGCGGGTGGAGCCGCGGGAGTGGTTCGAGGTGGCCCTGATCCCGACGACGCTGGAAAAGACGACGCTGGGCAACCTGCGGACCGGGTCGCGGGTGAACCTTGAGGCGGACGTATTCGCGAAGACGGTGGTGAACTGGCTGCACCACTACAGGAGTCTGTGAAGCGAAGTGGGCTTCGCGTCCTTCGCGTTCCCCGTTTTCCGATAGAGTTGGTGCGTGAGGATTCTCGGGATCGATCCTGGGCTGAGGGTGACGGGCTACGCCTGCATCGAGGGGTGGTCGCCGGCGCGGATCGTGGAGGCCGGGGTCTTCCGGCTCGTCCGCCGCGGCGAGGAGCTCCCGTCGATCGCCGAGCGCCTGCAGGAGCTGGACAGCGACTTTCGCGCCCTGATTGCGCGGACCCAGCCGCGGGCGGTGGCGGTCGAGGGCCTGTTCTCCCATTACCAGCACCCGGCGACGGCGATCATCATGGGGCACGCCCGCGGCGTGCTGCTGCTGGCGGCGCAGCAGGCCGGGCTGCGGCTGATCGAGCTGAAGCCGGCCATGGTCAAGAAGGCGGCGACGGGGTTCGGACAGGCGGATAAGGGGCAGGTGCAGCGCGCCATTCAGGCGCACTTCGGCCTGCCGGAAGCGCCCAAGCCCCCGGACATGGCCGACGCACTGGCAATTGCGCTCTGCGGGGCGCAGCACCTGGCCACGGCGGACGCGATCAGCAGCTAGAGGTATGGAAACGACGGACCCGAAGGATCCGCCTCGGACGAGTTCCTCGAGCACTTAGCAAACACTAACCTGGCTGAAACACGTGGTGCTCGAGGGCTGGTGAAAGGGCGAATCTAGAATCGGGCCTATGCCCGAGGCCAAGAGTGTTCAGAACGCCGCGGCACAGGTGCTCATCGTGGAGGATGCGCCGGACCATGCGGATGTGATGTCGGACGCCCTGCGCAAGCCGGGGCACGTGTGCACGGTTGTGAACTCGGTCGCGGAGGCCGGGGAAGAACTGCGGCTGGGCGCCTTCGACGTCATCGTCACAGACCTTCGGATGCCGGGGAGTGCCGGGACCGTCATCGCCGGGCTGCCCCCGGTGGCTCCGGACGGCGCGGACGCGGGCCTGCGCGTCGTGGAAGCGGCCCTGAAGCTCCAGCCCGCCGCGAAGGTGATCCTCGTCACCGCCCACGGCGACGTGCCCACCGCCCGCACGGCCTTCAAGATGGGTGTCTACGACTTCATCCAGAAGCCCCTGGACCTGGAAGTCTTCCGGAACCTGGTGAACCGCGCGGCGGAGGCCGTCCTGCTGCGGCACCAGAACGACCGGCTGAAGCAGGAGCTGGACCAGGCCGGGTTCGAGGGCATCGTGGCGCAGAGCGAGCCGATGCGGCGCGTGCTGCGCACCGTAAAGACGGTCGCGCCGTCGAACATCCCCGTGCTCATCACCGGCGAAAGCGGGACGGGCAAGGAGCTGATCGCTCTCGCCGTGCACCGCAACAGCAAGCGCGCAAACGGCCGGTACGTCACCTTCAACTGTGCCGGCCAGAGCGAGAGCCTGCTTGAGGACCAGCTCTTCGGGCACGTGAAGGGAGCCTTCACCGGCGCGGACAAGGACCGCGCAGGCGTCTTCGAGTACGCCGACGGCGGCACGCTCTTCCTTGATGAAATCGGGGACATGCCGTTGACGATGCAGGCCAAGCTGCTGCGCGTGCTGGAGAGCGGCGAAGTCGTGCGGCTGGGCAGCAACGAGGCGCGGCACGCGGACGTGCGCTTCGTGACGGCGACCAACCGCGACCTGAAGCAGCTCGTCGCCAACGGCCAGTTCCGCGAGGATCTCTTCTTCCGCATCAACGGCTCGCACATCCAGCTCCCGCCGCTGCGCGAGCGCAGAGAGGACATCCCGCCCCTGGTCCACTTCGCCGTGGACCGCTTCGCGACGGAAATGGCGGCCAAGCCCGCGGAGGCGGTGATCCCCGGCGTCACCGACGCGGCGATGATGCGGCTGACGAGCTATCACTGGCCGGGGAATGTGCGCCAGCTCCTCAACGTCGTGCAGAACATGGTCGTCAGCGCCCTGAGCGAGGAGCCGGTGCAGGGACAGGCGGTGATGCTCGACACGCGCCACATCCCCGAGGACATCCGCAGCGACGAGGGGACGGAAGACGCGGCGCCCTCGGGCGGCGGCGCGGGGTACGCGAGCCTCGCGGGCACGAGCCTGGAGCAGATCGAAAAGCGTGCGATCCGGGAGACCCTGCGCCTCACCGGCGGCAACCGGGAGCACGCCGCGAAGCTGCTGGGCATCGGGGAGCGCACGCTCTATCGCAAGCTGAAGGAATACGGCCTCCGGTAAGGCGGCCGCGGCTTACTTGCCCGTGAGTTCCTCGTATCGGGCGAGGATCGCGCGGTCCACCTCCGCGTACCGGGACAGGAAGCTGAACGCCCCCCGCTCATCCGATTCCATGCTGGTCGGCGGCGTGCGCTCGATCTCGGCGCGGCGTTCGAGCAGGTCGCGCAGCTCCTGATCGCTCTGCGCCAGCTCCATCAGCCGATCCTTCAGAAGGACGACCTGCAGCGCGGCGATCTGCAGCTCCATCCCCCCGACGGACTTGCGGATGCTTTCGACCCGCCCGTGGGCGATGGGGAAGCCCCGCTTGATGAGCGACTCATACTCATTGTCGTACGCCTCGCGCTGCTCGATGGCGTACATCAGCTCGCGGCTGCCGCGGGCAAGCTCCATGAGCCGCGGCGTGCGGACGAAGCGCCGCCATTCGGAGGGAACTTCGGCGTCGGCCTCGGGGCTGAGGACGTGGATGACATCGCCCGCATTGATCCGGACGGTAAGGCCCTGCTGCGACAGCGCCTCGGCGACGGTAAAGGACTCTTCCGGTCCCCCACCGGCACGCCGGATAACAACCCGTGTGGCCCGCTTGTCGGGCTTCCACTTGCCGTTCAGCAGCTTGGCGAGAACAGCCCCGCTCGATTCGATCCAGTCGTCGCACGGGTGATTGACGTACCCCTGCACGGAAACGTGGATCCGGTGCGGGGCGCGCGGGTCCGGACGCTCGGAGACGGTGACCACATCATCGGGCTGGAGCTTGTAGTCGTACCAGGCCTCCATGTTGCTGGGGGAGAGGATGACGTTCATCCTGTCATCGCCGCCGCTGTCGAGATAGATGGTCTGCGCGCCGTCCTTCAGTCCTCCCGCGGCGGAGATAAGTTGCTTGAGCGTGAACCCGCCGGGGGGAATCAGGTACGGGCCGGGGCTCCTCACCGCGCCCTCGATGTAAACGAGCTTTGCGGGCGAAGCCGGAGCGGCCTGCGGGGCAGGCTCACGATTCTGGAGCGCCACGAGGCTCGCGCTGACCTGCTCCAGCGTCGCGACGCTGCGCGTGTTGATGCGGTGGTTCTGCACCAGCAGGAAGATCACGGCGGCACCGAATACGACGAGCAGCGCAAGATTGATTCTCTGGAGCATGATGCGGTCTCCGAGCTTGATGGTGCGTGCTTCCAGCGCGATCCGCGCCGGGTCGCCGAAGCGGGCGAGAGCCTGGACGCGGGCCTGCTGCGGGGAAAGGCCCTGGGCGAGCAGCTCGTCCTCGATCATGGCGAGGTGCGCGTCGAGCTCGTCGCGCACCTCGGCCTCGATCTCCGCCACGGGACGGGAATCGAAGACGAACAGGGAACGGAGAAAAACGCGGCTCACGCGGCACTCTCCGGAGCGGGGTCATCGGTGAGCACACGGGACACGGCGGTGGAAAGCCTCTCCCACAGGGCGGTCTGTTCCTTGAGGCGCGCCCTGCCGCGGGGCGTGAGGGAGTAGAACTTGGCCTTTCGGTTGGCGTCGGTGATGCCCCACTCGCTCTTCAGGTCGCCGCGCTTTTCGAGGCGGTAAAGCGCCGGGTACAGCGAGCCTTCCTCGATGGACAGAGCCTTTCCAGAGGCGAGCTCAATGGCGCGGGCGATGCCGTAGCCGTGGTTTGAGCCGCGGGCGAGCGTGCGGAGGACCATCAGCTCGAGCGCGCCGGGAGGCAGTTCGGGGCTGGAATCCTTGGGGGGCATGGGCGATATCCCTAGTTCAACTAGGGAAGATTAGCGATCCCCTTGTGTCTGTCAAGCATGAAACTTTGAACCACGCCAAAAGCGTCTCTAACCCGGGGCTGAAGGGACGGTTGGGGCCGGGTTCACCGGAATCGCGGCGGGCGTTGTGCCGCGGGGCCGATAGACTGCGGCATGACCAGCGTCTGCTTCTACTTCCAGGTGCACCAGCCCTACCGCCTGCGTCGCTACAGCGTCTTCGACAGCGACCCCTTCTACTTCGACGACGGCAAGAACGCGGCGATCCTGCGCAAGGTCGCGGACAAGTGCTACCGCCCCACCACGCAGCTCATCCTCGACCTGGTGCGCCGGCACAAGGGCAACTTCCGCGTGAGCTACTCGATCACCGGCACGGTGCTCGACCAGCTCGAGCAGTGGGCGCCGGACGTCATCCGCACCTTCCAGGAGCTCGCGGCGACGGGCTGCTGCGAGTTCATCGGCGAGACCTACCACCACTCCCTCAGCTACCTGTACAGCAAGCGGGAGTTCGACGAGCAGGTGCTGATGCACACGCACCGGATCGAGCAGCTCTTCGGCCAGACGCCGCGGGTCTTCAGGAACACGGAACTGATCTACAACAACGACCTCGCCTGGCACGTCTCGCAAATGACGGACGAGACGGGGAACCGGCGCTTCAAGGGGCAGATCTGCGAAGGCGTGGACCGGCACCTGGGGCATCGCTCGCCCAACTACGTCTACACCCCGCCGGGGGGCGCGAAGGGCCGCGACATGAAGCCCTTCGGCCTGCTCCTGAAGAACTACCGCCTCAGCGACGACATCGCCTTCCGCTTCTCAAACCGCGGCTGGGCCGAGTGGCCCCTCACCGCGGAGAAGTTCGCCAAGTGGGTGAACCAGATCAACGGGGACGGGTTCATCTGCAACCTGTTCATGGACTACGAGACCTTCGGCGAGCACCAGTGGGCGGACACGGGCATCTTCCAGTTCCTCTCCGCCCTGCCGGAAAAGATCTTCGACATCAACCCCGGCCACAACCACTTCATCACGCCGAGCATGGCCCTGGACGAGTTCCCGCCCGTGGGCGAGTACGACGTTCACGACTTCATCAGCTGGGCGGACACGGAGCGCGACCTCACCGCGTGGCGCGGCAACGCCATGCAGCACAACGCCCTTGAAGAGGTCTTCCGGCTCGAGGAGCCGATCAAGGCAGCCCACGAGCGGGCGCTCAAGAGCGGCGACGCTCACGCCGCGACGGAGGCCGGCCACCTGCTCAACGACTGGCGGAAGCTGACCACCAGCGACCACTTCTATTACATGTGCACCAAGTACTTCGCCGACGGCGACGTGCACAAGTACTTCAACCCCTACGACTCCCCCTACGACAGCTACATCAACTTCATGAACGTGCTGGACAACCTGCGCACGCGGCTGGCGAACCTCTCCGGCGCGGGCGCCAGCCGCGAAGGAGCGGCGGTGAGCTGATCGGGCTCCTCGCCTCTGAAGTCCACGAAGTGATCCCATGCCCGAAAACTGGGTTTCTCCGGCCGAGCAACACGGCCAGTCTCGCCTTGCCCTTTTCACAAGACAATCTCAAGAATCGCCTCGCCGCGGACCCGCGTGATTCCTGTGGGAAAGACGGGGATCGAGCGACCCGTCACGCAGACGACGTGCCCACGTGCGACCGTCTGCTCGCGGCACGCCGGCAGCGAAGCAAGACCGGCGGTTGAGCGTTCCCCGGGGGCGTGCCGCGGCGGCCCCTAGAATCTCCGCTTCCTACGGAGATCCCCCCGATCATGGCCCGTCACCTCACCGCCGATCAGGTCCGCACCACGTTCATCGAGTTCTTCAAGGGCAAGCCTTCCAAGCAGGACGGCCACACCTTCGTGCCCAGCTCTCCCTGCGTGCCCGTGGACGACCCGACGCTGCTCTTCACCAACGCGGGAATGAACCAGTTCAAGCCCATCTTCCTGGGTCAGGCCGACCCCGGAAGCGAAATGGGGCGGCTGAAGCGCGCGGTCAACAGCCAGAAGTGCATCCGCGCCGGCGGCAAGCACAACGACCTCGAAGACGTAGGCAAGGACACTTACCACCACACCTTCTTCGAGATGCTCGGCAACTGGTCCTTCGGGGATTACTTCAAGGCCGAAGCCATCGCGTGGTCGTGGGAGCTGCTGACGGAGGTCTACGGCCTGCCGAAGGAGGCTCTGTACGCGACCTACTTCGGCGGCGATGAGAAGGCGGGCCTGGCGCCGGACCTGGAGACGCGCGACCTGTGGCTGCGGCATCTGCCGAAGGAGCGCGTCCTTCCGGGCAACATGAAGGACAACTTCTGGATGATGGGCGACACCGGGCCCTGCGGACCCTGCACGGAGATCCACGCGGACCGGCTGGTGGCCCTCGGCGAGAGCAACCGCGTCGCTCCGGAGCTGGTGAACAGCGGCGACCCGGACGTCATCGAGGTCTGGAACAACGTCTTCATCCAGTTTGACGCGGAGTACTCGGAAGAGGGCCTCGCCGCGCTGCACAAGTGGGACAGCACCCCCGAGGCCGAGCGTGGCAAGCTGCCCTTCAAGAGCCGCACCGAAATCGAGGCGAAGTACCGCACGCTCACCCCCCTGCCCGCCAAGCACGTGGACACGGGCATGGGCCTGGAGCGGCTCGTGAGCATCCTCCAGCGCAAGCGGAGCAACTACGACACCGACGTCTTCGCCCCCATCTTCGCGGCGATCGAGCGCCTGACGAACGCGCCGCACCCCTACTCCGGCAAGCTCGGCGCGGCGGATAAGGGCAACGTGGACACCGCCTACCGCGTCATCGCGGACCACATCCGCACGCTGACCTTCGCCATCACCGACGGCGCAGTGCCCAGCAACGTCGGCCGCGGGTACGTGCTGCGCCGCATCCTCCGCCGCGCGGTGCGTTATGGGCGGCAGATGCTCGGAGCCAAGACAGGCTTCTTCGCCCAGCTCGTGCCCGTCGTCGTGGACCGCTTCGGCGACGCCTTCCCCGAACTGCGCAAGGACCCGCAGCGCGTGCAGAAGATCATCCTCGAGGAGGAAGAGAGCTTCGGAAAGACGCTGGACCGGGGCATCAAGCTCTTCGAGCAGGTCGCGGCCGAGGCAACCGGCGGCACGATCACCGGCGCGGACGCCTTCAAGCTCTACGACACCTACGGCTTCCCCATCGACCTCACCGTGCTGATGGCCGAGGAACGCGGCATCAGGGTGGACATCGCGGGCTTCGAGAAAGCCGTGGAGGCCGCCAAGGACCTCTCCCGCACCGGCGGCGCGGCGAAGGCCGACGCCCCCAAGGCGCTGACACTCGGCGCCGAAGAAGTCGCGCGCCTGAAGCACCTGAACATCGCCGCGACGGACGACAGCCACAAGTTCGTCAACAAGGACATCCGCGCTCGCGTGCAGGCGATCTGGAACGGCGAAAACTTCGACGAAGTGGCGCACGCCGCCCACGCCGATCGGCCCATCGGCATCATCACCGACCGCACCTGCTTCTACGCCCAGATGGGCGGTCAGGAAGGCGACACGGGCCGCATCACCCTCCTCAACGGCAGCGAGGAGCGCGACCCGCGCACCGAGTTCGTCGTCGAGGACACCAAGACCTTCGGCGGCTACGTGCTCCACATCGGGCGTCTCCGCGCCGGCGAGCTGCGCGTGGGCGATTCCGTCCTCATGGACCTGGACCAGAAGCGCCGCCTCAAGACCGCGGGCAACCACACCGCCACGCACCTGACGAACCTGCTGCTGCGCGAGGTGCTGGGCACGCACGTGGACCAGAAGGGCTCGCTGGTCGCGCCGGACAGGATGCGCTTCGACTTCAGCCACTCTCAGCCGGTGACGCCGGCGGAGCTGGAGCGGATCGAAAAGGGCGTCGCGGAGCGCGTCGCCCAGGACCTGCCGGTGTACGCGGAGCAGGCGAGCCTGGTGTCGGCGAAGCAGATCAACACGCTGCGCGCGGTCTTCGGCGAGGTGTACCCCGACCCGGTGCGCGTGGTGAGCATCGGCGCGCCGGTGGCGGACCTGCTCGCCGAGCCTCAGAACGAAAAGTGGATGAGCTACAGCGTGGAGTTCTGCGGCGGCACGCACGTCAACAGCACGGGCCAGATCGGCAGCTTCGCGATCATCGCCGAGGAGGCGGTGGCCAAGGGGATCCGGCGCGTCGTCGCCGTGACGGGCGAAGCCGCGGCGGAGGCCCACCAGCACGCGGACGCGATAGAGAAGCGCATCTCCGCCGCGGGCGGGCTGCCCGATACGGAACTGGGCAAGGCGGTGCAGGAGCTGACGGCGGAGCTGGACGGCCTGATGATCCCCGCCTGGCGCAAGGCGGCCTGCCGCGCCATGCTTGCGAACCTGCAGGAGCGTGTGAAGGAGGCGAGCAAGCGGATGGGGGCGGCGATCCGCGAAGAGGCGGTGCGTCAGGCCCGCGGCATCGCGGAATCGGCGGTCACCGCGAACGAGCAGGTGATCGTGGCGACGATCGAAGCGGGGGACAACCGCGAAGCCCTGCAGGCGGCGATGAAGACGGTCCGGGAGCGTGCGCCCAAGGCCGCGGTGATGCTGTTCAGCGTGGACGCCGCGGGTGGCAAGGTGGCGATCATGTCCGCCGTGCCGGAAGCACTGATCGCCAAGGGCCTGAAGGCCGGGGACTGGCTGCGCGACGCCGCAGCCGTGGTGGGCGGCAAGGGCGGCGGCAAGCCCGACGCGGCCCAGGGCGGCGGCACCGACGTCGGCAAAGTCAACGAGGCCATCAAGGCGGCGCGGACGGCGGCGCTGCGGCTTATCATGTAAATCATGGGCATCAGCGATGCTTGAACAGGCGGTTCGAAACCTCTCCCCCAGGAGTGGGTCTCGTTTCGCCAGTTGGCCAGCTCGACGCGTTGCCCGAGCACGTGCAACAGCTTGCGAGAACCTGCTTCGCACGCCTGAAAGAGGAGCATGGGACCTTTCAGCCGTATCGGTCCTGTGCGTCGGATGGGTCAGATACACAAGTCTCGGCCAGCACCTGGGTAGGCTGAAGCGATGACCGACCCCGCCCCCCCCACGCCTCCCTCCGAGGACGATCCGCGGCTGGCGATCCCCGAGGTCCTCAAGAACCCTCCGCCCGGAACGCCCAAACTGGAACCTGACCGCCCGCGGCCGCCATCGCAGGCCCTGCAAATGGGCCGGGCATGGGCAATGGCGATGGACTTCGTCTTCACGATCATCGCCGGGGCGGTGCTGGGATGGCTCTTTGACCGCTGGCGTGGGACCGCGCCGGCGGGGGCGTTGATCGGGCTGGCGGTGGGGTTTGTTCTGGCCTTTTACAGGATCGTCCGGGCGACCCAGAAGCAGGAAGCCGCGGAACGCCGGGCGAAGGAGCAGGAACGGGGGGGCAGGTAACCCCCGGAGGGGGGCGGGGCGGGGGTGTCCGAGGCGTCCGGAGGGCGGTCGGAGTTCTCGCCAGCGGGGGTACGGCTGGCTATCCTTGAGACCCTTTTTTGACTGGATCTGTTTTGACCACGACGCCCGACATCCCGCGCCGCACTTACGGGCTCACCATGCTGGTGGGGAGCCTTGTGGCTGTGCTCGGCGCGTGGGCCGGTTCGCGGCTGATGGGCGGCACTCCCGCGCAGGCCGGAACGGTGGCGGTGGCGCTGGCGATCGGCTCCGTTGCGGGCTTTGCGCCGGCGCTGCTGCGGGTCAGCCCGGAGTACTGGGGGGTGGTGGTGCTGCTCTCCGGGGCGGCCCGGGCGCTGCTGGTCCTGGGCGTGTGCTACGGCCTTGCCGTGAAGAACCCCGAACTGGCCGGGCGGGCGATCTCGCTTCCGGCGGTGGGCGGAGCGGTGCTCATGCTCGCCCTGGAGACGACGCTGGCGATTCGCGTGCTGAGCCGGATCGAGCAGCGGAAGGCGGAACTGAAGGCGGCCGGGGCGACCGGCCGGGCAGAGTAAGGAAGGAAGTCACGGACCCATGGGTAACGCGATCATGACGACCCTTGCCGCCGGAAACCCGCTGGAGCACGTTGTTAACCAGCCTGCGGTGGTGAACGAGAAGGGTTACTGGGTGTGGTCCGGCAACCAGGGCGTGCTGGTGCTGTCGGGGCTGATCATGATCGCGGTCGGCCTGTGGGTCGCGGGTCAGATGAAGACCGACGGCAAGGCGCAGGGCGCGGACGCCTACGTGCCGCGGAACCGCTTCGCGCACCTGATCGAGGTGTTCATCGTCTACCTGCGGGACGAGGTGATCCGCCCGCTGCTGAACGACCGGACGGAGAAGTTCACGCCGATCCTGCTGACGTTCTTCTTCTTCATCCTGGTGAACAACCTGCTGGGTCTGACGCCGATCCGCGACATCTTCCACGCGGTGGGCGTGCACGCGGACTGGATCGGCGGCACGGCGACTCAGAACATCTGGGTGACGGGCACGCTGGCCGTCATCTCGGCGATTGTGTTCAACGTGGCGGCGATCGTGCGACTGGGCCCGGTCGGGTTCATCAAGCACATGCTGGGCGGCCTGCCGGTGTACATGCTCCCGATCGCGCTGCTGCTGTTCATCATCGAGGCGGCGGGCCAGTTCCTCATCAAGCCCTTCGCCCTGGCGCTGCGTCTGTTCGCGAACATGACGGCGGGCCACGTGCTGATCGCGACGGTGCTCGGCTTCGCCGGGACCGCGATCGCCACGGGCCTGAAGGAAGGCGGCTGGGGGACGCAGGGCACGATCACGCTCGTCAGCGTGCTGTCGGCCACGGTGCTGATGTTCCTGGAGCTGTTCGTCGCCTTCCTGCAGGCGTTTGTGTTCATGTTCCTGACCACGATTTTCATCTCGCTGATGGATCACCACGACGAGCATGGCCATGAGCACGGGCACGGCCATGCCAAGGGCCACGAGCACGCCCACGCGTAACCCACTGGGTCGGCGTGAATAACGGGCCCGCCGCTTCCGCGGCACACGAGCACCCGGGCATGGATTGAGATAGAAAGGGAATCGATGAGCAAGCTGATGAACAAGGCGTTTCTGATGGGTCTGGCGGCGATGGCCGCGGCTCCCGCGGTGGCCAACGCGCAGGAGACCGCCGCGGGCGCGACCGTCGGCAAGGGTCTCGCGGTCCTCGGCGCCGGCCTGGCGCTGGTGGGCGGCGGTCTGGGCATCGGCCTGGTGGGCAAGAGCGCGGTGGAGTCCATCGCCCGTCAGCCCGAGGCGGCCGGCAAGATCCAGATCAACATGATCCTCGCGGCGGCCCTTATCGAAGGTGCCACCCTGTTCGCGGTGTTCACCGGCTTCAGCGCCTGATGCAACCTCATGCCGGCCGCCCGGAAGGGCCGCCGGCGTTTTTCCGAATTGGACCTTTCACACGGATTGGAGCAGACCATGCCTCGCCGTTCCGCCCTGTTCGCCGCTGCCGTGACGTTCCTGACCCCCGCGCTGGCGCTGGCCGCCGATGAGGCGCACCAGAAGAGCGCGGAGGCCATTCACAATGACAAGGCCGGGCTGTTCACGGCGGTGACGGCGCTGGTGGTGTTCTGCCTGGTCTTCGCGGTGCTGGCGACCAAGGTGTGGCCGGTGATCTCCAAGGCCCTCGACGAGCGGGCCAACAAGATCCGCGAGGAGATCGAAGCCGCGGAAATGGCCCGCCAGCAGGCCAAGGACGCCCTGGAGCAGTACCAGCAGAGCCTGGCCCAGGCCCGTGCCGAGGCCCAGAAGATGATCGAGGCGACCAAGGCGCAGCAGGCGGCCCTCGCCGCGGAGCTGCGGGCCAAGGCCGACGCCGAGCTGGCCCAGATGCGCGAGCGTGCGATGCGGGACATCGAGACGGCCAAGCGTGCCGCGGTGGCCGAGATCTACGCCCACTCCACGACCCTGGCGACGACGGTGGCGAGCAAGATCCTCAAGCGCCACATCACGCCCGAGGACACGCAGCGGCTGGTGGAAGAGAGCCTCCTCCAGCTCCAGGCGGCGGGGAAGAACTGACCACGCACTTACGGATAGGACCGAGCGATGCCCCTGATCGATTCACCCCCCGACGCGACCGCACGCGTGTACGCACGCAGCCTCTTCGACCTTGCCAACAAGCAGGGCGGCCAGGGCGCGATCGAGTCCACGGTCGCGGAGCTGGAGGAAATCCTGGAGATCGCACGCCAGGACGCCCGCTTCGGCGAGTTCCTCTCTTCGCCCTCCATCTCCACCGCGGACCGCGCGAAGGTGATTGAGAAGGTCTTCAAGGGCCGCGTCAGCGACCTCACCTACAAGTTCCTGCAGGTGCTCAACGAGAAGGGGCGGATCGGGCAGCTGCCCGCGATCACCGCCGCCTTCGACCAGGAGTCGCAGGAAAAGTTCGGGCGGGTCGAGGTGGACGTCTTCACCGTCGAGCCCGTCTCGCCGGACCTGCTGCGCACCATGCGCGAGCGCCTGGCCCAGGTGATGGGCAAGGACGTCGTGATCCACCCCTACACCGACGCGAACATGATCGGCGGCGTGAAGTTCCGGATCGGCGACCAGCTCATCGACGCCTCCGTCGCCACCCACCTGCGCCGCCTCAAGGACAAGCTCGACAACGAGGGCGGCGCCAACCTCCGCTCAAGGATCAGCAAGATCATCGAGGGCTGACCTCCCCCACCGCCGCCTTTCCGCGGCGGTTTTTTTGCGCCCGCCGGGACGCCCCGCGCCCGCCTTTTCCGGCCCCCTCTTCCCCTGCCAAAGCTGCCAATCCGCGAGTCGCGACCTACCCTCACTCCCCCACCGCGATCGCGTGGGACGGAGTGAGCCGTATGCCCAAGAAGACCATTCAGTCCGTTGACGTTTCCGGCAAGCGAGTCCTGACCCGTGTGGACTTCAACGTCCCCGTCGAGGACGGCCGCATCACGGACGACCGGCGCATCCGCGAGGCCCTGCCCACCATCCGCTCCATCACGGACCGCGGCGGGCGGGCCGTCCTCATCTCCCACATGGGCCGCCCGGAGGGCAACGGCTACGAGGCCGAGTTCTCCCTCAAGATCGCGGCGGAGAAGCTCTCCGAGCTCCTCGGAAAGCCCGTCGCCTTCCCCAGCCAGGACTGCGTGGACGATCAGGCCGCCGCGGCGGTCAACGCCCTGAAAGACGGCGAGGTCCTGCTGCTCGAGAACCTGCGCTTCCACAAGGGCGAGAAGAAGGGCGACCCGGCTTTCGCGGCGAAGCTCGCGGCGTACGGCGACATCTACTGCAACGACGCCTTCGGAACGGCCCACCGGCCCGACGCCTCGATGGTGGCGGTGCCGATGGCGATGCAGGGCAAGCCTCGCGTCGTCGGCTTCCTCATGGAGAAGGAGCTGAAGTTCCTCTCCGAAGCGCTGGCGGCTCCGGCCAAGCCCTTCGTGGTGGTGCTGGGCGGCGCGAAGGTGAGCGACAAGCTCGGCGCGATCGAGCACCTCCTGCCGAAGGCCTCGGCGGTGGTGGTCGGCGGCGCGATGGCGTACACCTTCCTCAAGGCGATGGGCAAGAAGGTGGGCAACAGCCGCGTGGAGGAGGATCGCATCGCGGACGCGAAGCGCACCATCGAGCTGGCGGCGAAGCTGAAGGCGGAGCTGCACCTGCCCGTGGACCACGTCTGCAGCACCCTCTTCAGCGAGGACAGCGGCGACATCGAGGTCTTCGACGAGCAGATCAAGGACGGCTTCATGGGGATGGACATCGGCCCCAAGACGCAGACCAAGTACGCCCTGCTCCTGCGGAAGGCCAAGACGATCGTGTGGAACGGCCCCATGGGCGTGTTCGAGTTCCGTCCCTTCAGCCAGGGCACCCAGCAGGTCGCCAAGGCCATCGCGGACGCGACCGCGGCCGGGGCCATCAGCATCGTCGGCGGCGGCGACTCCGCCGCGGCGGTCGAGAAGTTCGGCCTCGCGGAGAAGATGACCCACGTCTCCACCGGCGGCGGCGCGAGCCTCGAAATGCTCGAAGGCAAGAAGTTCCAGAGCGTCGAGCTGCTCGACAACTGAGCAAGCCGCGGCCTCCGCACCAGAGCCGGCTGCTCAAAGCCCTCACGCGGCGTGAGCCGCCCGTGTCGGCGTGCGCCCAGCCGGTGAGCCTGATTTCAAGCTGCTTGCGGCCCGCGCTTGGGCAAGGGCGGGAAGGATGCACTCCATCAGCAGAAAGGAGTGACGTCATGCCCATGCCCGCCGCTGCGAAGGAATACGAACGCATCGGCCAGACGGCCGGAGCCGCGGACCACGACCGGGACCTCGTCCACGAGCTGTCCCGTCGGCTGGATGAGATGTGGCGGCTGGACCAGTACATCGCGAACGCGGACGGCAAGCCTCGCCTGCAGGAGTTCTGGCGCGACCTGAAGCAGCAGGAGCACCGCAACATCCAGCAGCTCAAGGGGCTGGTCGCGGAGGAGGTGAGGGCGCAGTGTTTCTGACGCATCCCGAACCGCCTTACCCGACCATCGCGCCCAACCTGCGCGCGACGATGGAGAAGACGCTGGAATGGGTGCACGAGCTGCAGGACATCAGCGGCTTCCCCAGCGAGACGCAGGCGTGGGCCGCGATGCGCGCCGTGCTGCACACCCTCCGCGACCGCCTGACACCCGACGAAGCCGCGGACCTGGCGAGCCAGATGCCAATGCTCCTCCGCGGCATGTACTACGAGGGCTACAACCCCGGCTCCACGCCCCTGCGCCTGCGCACGCGCGAGCAGTTCATCGAGATCGTCGAGCGGAGATTGGGCAACCACACGCGCATCCATCCGGAGTTTGCGTGCCGCGCCGTGTTCGACCTGCTGGATCGCCGCATCAGCCGCGGCGAAATCCTCGACGTGCGACGAATGCTCCCCGCGGACATCCGCTGGATGTGGCCGCCGGCATAGGCCCGCACGGCCAACGACGCGCCCAGATCAGTCGAGCGCGAAGCGGCATCACCTCGCCGCTGTGGTTGCAGCGTCCCTCATTTTGAGCTTTGTGCGTTGCCGATTGTTATCACGTCGGCCGCTTGTAGACCATGCGCAGCGCGTTGCCGGTGGCGTTGTACTCGGCGACGGTCATGTACGCGCGGATGAGGAGCAGGCCGCGGCCGCTGCCCCGCTCGAGGTTCTCGTCGAGCGTGGGGTCCGGGATGGAAGAGGGATCAAAGCCCGGACCGAAGTCCTGGACGGTGATCTCGGTCTCGTCGGGGCCGACGCGGTACTCGAAGCGGACGGGGGCGTTGGGAAGATCGCGGTGGCCGTGAACAAAGGCGTTGGTGATCGCCTCGTGAACGGCAAGGCGCACGGCAAAGAGGGAAGCCTTGGGATAGCCGTAGCGCTCGAGGGCGGCGATCAGGTCTTCCTGTGCGCGGGTGATGGCGGCCTGGTCATTGGGCAGGTCGAGGCGCACGGTTTGTGGCTCTTCGTGGGCCATTAACCCTTAGGCGAGGCTCTTGACCGCCTCATCGGCGGTGGTGTGGATCTGGAAGAGCTTGTTGAGGCGGGTGATGGCGAAGACCTCGTAGATCTGGGGGTCGATGTTGGCCAGTCGAAGCTGCCCGCCGCGGTTGCGGACGCGGTTGTTGATCGTGATGAGGGTTCCCAGAGCCGCGGAGGAGAGGTGCTCCACGTTGGCGAAGGAGAGCACGAGCTTGGGGTTGGGCGTGGCGTCGATGATCGCCGCGATCTCGTCCCCGATGACCTGAATGTTGCCCTCGTCGAGGATGTTGCGGTCGAGGAACTCGATCTGGGTGACGTCGTTGAGCTTTTTGACCCGGATACGGGACTCGGGGGGCATGCGCGGTCTCCTTGCCGCGGATTCTAGCGGGGGGAGGGGATGAGGGGAACGGCGAACGCCGGAGGGGGCCGGAAGTAAAAAGGGCCCGGGCGTGGCCCGGGCCCCTGGAACTGCAGCGTTGTGCTCACTGGCCGCCGAAGGTGAGGGCCTGCGTGCTGCCGGGGAAGTTGCGCTCCTCCTCCTCGTTCTGGATGAGGATCGTGGGCTTGAGCAGGATCAGCAGGGTCTGCTCTTCCTTGCTGGTGATGCGGTTGCTGAAGAAGCGGTTGAGCACAGGGATCTTGGACAGGACCGGAACACCGGTCTCGACCTCCTGCTCGGTGACCAGCCGCTGACCGCCCAGCAGGATCGTGCCCTGGTCGGGGACGGTGACGGTCGTCTGGACCTGGGTGACGGTGATGATGGGCAGCTGGATGAAGGACTGCGTCGCCGCGGAGTTGACGAGCTGGCCGCCCGCGACCGCGGAGACCGGCGTGTTCGCGAACCCGCCGACCTTCGACACCGCCGCGGAGACGTTCAGCGTCACATAGCGACGGTCGGAGGAGATCGTGCCCTCGACGATGAGGCTCACGCCCTCGTTGACGGCGTTGACGGTGGGGTCGAAGCCCACGGCGGACTCGCTGACGACCGGCTGAAGGTCGGAGACGAACGCCGTCTGAGTCGCGACGATGATGTTGGAGGTCTGACCGTTGGTGAAGGTCAGCCGTGGAGCGGTGAGGGAGACGGTGCGGCGGTCGGCCTGGGTGGCCTTGATGAGGAAGTCCACCTGCACGTCGTCAAGGAACTGGCCGGCGATGCCCAGAGCGGGCGCGCTGCCGAGAATGCCGCCGGCGAAGTCGCCGCCGGCGAGCCCTTCCACGAGCCCCATGGAGTTGCTGCCCACGCCAATGGGCGAGAGGGGGCTGGGCCGCTGACCGGCGAAGTTGGCGGCGCTGCTGCCGGGGGGAGTGAACAGGCCCTGCTGGTAGCCGCCCTGGGTGAAGTCGAAGAAGCTGGAGGCCTGGGCGTTGGGGTTCTGGGCGCGGGCGGCGCGGACCTGGTTGTTGTTGGCGTTGAAGTAGAGGTCGATGTCAAAGCCGATCTGCTCGAAGAAGTCCTGACTCACGAGCAGGAAGCGGGTCTCGACGTTGATCTGCATGCTGCGCACTTCGCGGAGCTTGCGGAGCAGCCCCTGGATGGCGCGGTGGTTGGCGGGCGTGTTGGTGATGATGAGGCTGCCCGAGAGCTCCTGGATGGCGCCCACGTCGCCGCCGTTGGCCTGCCAGCCCATCGTGTCAACGTTGGTCTGGATGATGTCCACGATGTCGCGCGTGCGCTCCTCCAGCGTACGGCGAGGGGGCCGCTCCTGCTGCGCTTCACGGAAGGGGCTCTGGCTGTTGCCGCCGCCCTGGCCCGTGCTCTGGAGCACGCTCTGCAGGTCGAACTCGGGGGCGTTCTCGTAGTCCGGCACCTCGACGAGCAGGTCGCGGATGTCGTAGATCGCGAGGACCTTGTTCTTGTTGATCGCCTCGCGGCTGGAGACGGTGAGCACGCCGTTCTGAACGGCCCACGCGGCGCCGCTCATGGAATCGGGGCTGACCTTCTCCATGATGCGATCAAGGACGGTCTCGATCGTGACGTTGGTGAGCTTCAGCGTGACGGGCGTGTCACGCTCGATGCCCTTGGTCTCGAGCGCGGCCCAGTCCACGTCCATGTTGACGTTGGCGACCTGCTCGATGTACGCCATCACGGCCGAGAGGGGATTCTCGTTGAAGTTCGCCGGAATGCGCTTGGACTGAAGAACGGCGAGGACGCGCCGGTTCTCCTCCGCGTCGGCGAACGCCGCGGGCTCGCCACGGTGGTAGACGATCTTGGGCCAGTCGGAGGGGTAGCCCAGCAGACGCTCGGGAGCGATGAGCGCGTCCTGGTTCTCAAGCTCGTGATGCTGATAGGAGTACCCCTTGCTGCGCTCGATCTCGTAATAGCGGCGGTAGTTGCGGGTGTCGGTCAGAATGTCGCGGAGGATGAGGCCGGTGGGGTTCACCGGGTCGAGGAAAAGGATCTGGTCCACGACCTGGAGGGCCTCGTCATAGTTCATCTCGCGCTGCAGGGCGCGGACGCGGGCGATGGCCTCGTTGATCTTGGTTTCCTTGTCGCGACGGGCCGCCTCGCGCTGGCGGATGGCCTCGCGCTCCAGCTCCGCCGTGGTCCGCTCGATCTCCTCCTGGATGCGGCGGGCCGTGGCGCGATCGATCTCGGAGCGCAGGGTGTCGGCGTCGGCCAGCAGGCGGTCGTACTCGGTCTGCGAGAAGTACTCGCGGTTGCCGTTGAGGTGCAGACGGGCGGAGGCAACCAGGTCCACGGCGCCCTCGGTGTCGCCCTGCGACAGGGCGCGGCGGGCACGCTCCATGTCGTTCAGGTACATCGCCAGAGCCGCGTCGTGGCGCAGCTTGTTCTGCTGGGCAAGCTGCGTGAGGTCGGTGGGCGTGCCCTGGTCAAGACGCGTGCGGGCCTCGGCGACGCGCAGACGCGCGGCGTTGGCCTCCTCCTCCGTGAGGAACGAGGCGTAGGTCGTCAGAGCGCGGTCAAACTTGCTGACCGCCTCGTTGTAACGGGCCTGATCAAACGCCGCGTGGGCCTCGGCGAGGATCGCCTGGGCCTCCAGCCGCCGGGCGCGGTAGATCGGATCCTCCGGCTGCTCGGGCTGCGGAGCAGGAGCCGGCGCGGGAGCCGCCTCCGCTGGAGCGGGAGCAGGGGCGGGTTCCGGCTGGGCCTGGGCCTGCGGCGCGGGCGCTTCGGGAGCAGGCTCGGGCTGAGGCTCGCGAGTGCGGACGACGCCGGGCTGGGCCAGCATGCCCGCGTTGGTGCGGAACAGCGATCCCTGCTTGTTCTCCAGATCCACGATCCGGGTCTGGTAGGCGATGAGCGTGTCTTCCTGGACCTCGGTCAGGGCGACGCCGGAGCGGTGCAGCAGGTCGAGCGTGGCCTTCGCCTCGGCGTAGCGGCCCGCGTCGAAGTCCGTCTTGGCCTGGACGATGAGGCCGGGGACCTGCGGCTCAAGCTCCGCGCGGCGGGCGCGGATCTGGTCCATCAGCTCCGTCGCCTCGTTCATCTGCGCCCGCGTGGCCTGGGGAGAGGACATCACGGCGCTGAGCTGACGCTCGGCGGCGCGAAGCTCGCCGCGGTCGATGCTGTCCACGGCGGTCTGGAGCGAGAGCTCCACCGGCGACAGGCTCTTGATTCGGCGGTTGGCGTTGTTCAGGATCGACAGCGCCCGGGTGCGCTCGGTGTCGGAGAGGGAGAGGCCCCCGTCGCGGGTCAGGGCGGTGACGAGCCCCTTCGCCTGGACGAAGCGGCCCTCGGCCATCAGCTCCGCGGCTCGATCGAGCGTCGCGGCAGCGCTGCCGATGTTGCTGGGAGCATCAGAAGCCGCACGCTCGGGCCCCTGCGCAAGGGCGGGCGCGGCGTACACCGCGGCGACAAGGCCGGCGGCGGCGACCAAGGAGCGGACCGAGCGGGTGTGATACTGCATGCTTCGTCTCCAGAACGTCCTACAGCAGGGAACGCGGCCTCGCGGCCTGCTTTCCAGGCGGCTTCGTCTTTCGGCCGGCGACTCGTCTTGCCGCGGCCCGCGACCCACGCGGGCCGTTCGTCGCCCGACACTGCGCACACGGCAATGTCCGCGAGGCGACGGTCGGGGCAGACGGAAGGTGCGGGCATCACGCGCTGCGCAACACCCAGACCTCGTGCAAGTCGGTATGGCGACCGCCTTGCAACGGTTCCGGCCGAGTGCGGAAGATACTCACTCACGGGTAGGGATGCAAACCCATCCGGGGCCGCAAGGCCCCGCGTGCAACGCAGAAGAATCGCCCCAACCCACCGGACCCCGTACCGAAACCTGATTCATGCTTCACCAAGCCGCTGCGATTGTTACTGCACCCAGCGCGCACAACGGATACGAACGTCTGATTCACCGGGCCGATCGGTCGAGGATGACTTTTCCGTAACCTTGTTTCCTGCCTGCGCTTGCATCGCGGCGGCCACCAGCTTCTCCATCACCTGCGGGGTCACACGATCCGCGGCGACGATCACCGCGTCCTCCCACGAATCGTCTTCCTCCGGAATCTCCTGGGCCTTGGCCAGCCGGGAGGGGAGGGGGGGCTGGCTCGTCGATTCCCTGACCAGATCATCGGTGGCGTCGAAGGCGGCTTCCTCCGCGGCCCGGAGGGAGGGGGCATCCAGAAGCACCTCGGCGTAGCGGGGCGGCTTGTCCTCGTACTCGCACCGGACGATGACGCGCCACGGGGTGACGCCCAGCTCCCTGCCCTGATCGTCGAGGTTTGTGTCGGGATCGACGTTGAGAAGCAGGGACCACTCGTCCTTGAGGCGTTCGACAATTTCTTCCTGTGAGAGCAGTTCCGGCTTGTCGTTTGGCACGCTGAGGATGCCGCGGTGCTCGTGAGCCGCGGCGTCCGCGCCCGCGGGCTCGTCCACCTGCTCCAGATCAAACGCGGCGAGAATCTTCTCCACCTTCTCCTTCAGCCCAGGCTCGCAGCGGATCGTGATGATCTTGTGCTCGTCGATGAAGATGTAGAAGAACGGCTCCTCGCACATCGCGCCGAAGCCGCACATGCCGTCTTCATAAAGGAAGTCGCGGAAGCGGCGCACGGCGTCGGTGAAGCGGTCGAGGCCGACCAGGTCGTAGCTGATGTACGGGTCGATTTCACGGTAGGCGTCGTGGCCGAGCACATCGAGGATGGGGTAGACGCGCCCCTGCAGCAGGCTGAAGAGCATGCGGCAGAGCGGCTCCACACGCTCCGCGGAAATCACCACGTCGAAGACGTAGCGGTCGGGCCACTCCTCCCACTCGCCCGCTTCGTCATCACCGTCCGCGGGCTCAAAGTGGACGCTGTAGCCCTGACGCGGGGTAAGCGGCTCGACGGGGTACGCCCCCAGCGGGAACTGGAAGTTCCCCGAGACGACACGCTTGAGGGTGGGGTCGGCCTTGCAGGTGACCATGTGGAAAAAGTGTAGATGCCGGCAACCGAGCCGGGGGGGGGGCCGGGATGAGCCACCCCCACCCGACCCGAGACGGCGGAAGGAACGGCGGGGAGTAAAAAAAAAAGAACGCCCCGGCGAGCGGGCGTTCTTCGGGCGGAAGGCCTGGCCGGTGGTCAGCAGGGACCGCCTGCCAGGACACGGAAGAAGGCTTCGATGTCGGCGTCGGTGCCGATATCGCCGTCGGCGTCGAAGTCAGCGCCGCCGGGGTAGCAGGTGGGGCAGCAGTTGCCGGCGAGGCAGGAGAAGAAAGCCTCGATGTCGGCGTCGGTGCCGATGTCGCCGTCGCCGTCGAAGTCGGCGGTGCCGCAGGCGAGCGTGGAGCCCACGCCGCCCCAGAAGCCGCCGACCAGCATGTACGCGCCGCCGGTCATCGCCGAGCCCGCGTCGGGCTGACCGACGGTGAAGCGGAGGGTGAGGCTGCCGCCCGCGACGGCGCCCCCGCCGCCGTCCACGGTGAACCAGCTCAGGGAGAGCTGGGCGTTCGCCGTGGGGGAGAGGACTCCCAGCAGCAGCACGGCGAGCAGGATTGCGAACCTGGGTTTCATGTCGATGTCTCCTGAGGATGGAGGTTGAGCGTCAGGGAGTGCCGATGGTGATCGCGCCGCCGCAAGGGACGATGGTCATCGCCTTGCTCACGGTGCCGGTGTAGTTTTGCTGGCCGCCGGAGACGTAAAGCGTGGGCAGCTCGCCCGCGCCGACGTTGGGCGTGTCGATGTTCGTCACGCCCTCGACGAAGGTGTTGTAGGGGAAGGCCGGGGTGCCAATCTCGATGAACCCGCCGTAGGTGAAGTTCACGTAGATGTCGTAGCGGGTGGTCTCGAAGCTTTCGACGGTGTTGTCGTTGTCCGTGATGACGCGGGCGTTGTAGGCCTCGCCGGACTGGCCGATGGGAACGCCGGTGGCGTAGCCGTTGAAGCTGACGTTGGGGTTGGAGTAGTACAGCACGCGCGGGTGCGTGCCGGTCGGGTAGGCCAGGACGGTGCACCAGCCGGCGGAGGCTGGGCCGAAGAGGCGTCCGACGCCGTAGGAAGGACCGCACGCGCCGCCGTTGGCGACGTCGTGACCGCCGCCGAGGTTGTGGCCGCACTCGTGGGCGAGCGTGAAGGTCGCCGCGACGCGCGTCCACTTACAGGTGTTGAACGGCGAGCCGGCGTAGGTGGGTGTCCCGCCGGGGCAGTAGCCCAGACCGCTGCCCGTGTCGTTGACCAGCGAGACCATGTCCGCGTTGACGTCGTCACGGATGGAGTGGATCCCGTCCATGAAGCCGTCGCTCGTCCCGCGCAGACGGGAGAGGTCCGTGTCCTGGTTGCCGGTTTCGGTGTAGGCGACTTCGTTGCAGTAGACCAGGCGCATGCGGGTGGCCATGGCGCTGTTGCGGAACGCCGTGTTGGCGTGGTCCACGGCAAGGGCGCACTCGGCACGCATCGCACTGGTCCCGCCGATGGCGGTTCGCGCCTGAGCGGTGTAGACGATCATGATGTCGAGGACGGGGTTGCCCCCGCCGCAGCCGCCGCCGTCTCGAGGGGCGTAGCCCGTGCCGTCCGGAATCCAGTCGTCGTCGTCGGGACCGATGAACCGGGGCGGCTCGACCGGAGACGGGAGCGGCTCGGACTCGTTGGGCGTCTTGTCAAAGTTGAGCTTCCAGACGTGGTAAACGCCGTTGCCGGCGAACTGCAGGCGGTAGGTGGCCCCGCGCGAGGCGATCTGCATCGTCATCGCGGTGGCGTCTTCGTAGGTGCAGAAGGCGGCGTAGGCGGTGGGATCGTCCGCCATGCGGCAGCGGACGATGCGGATCAGATCCGTCGGCTGCGACACCGACTCCACGTACCACTGGTCCACCACGCCCGGCTCCGGGGAGATGAGCAGTTGCTTCCCCGGCGCGGCATTGTGCAGCGCCGCCGCGTTGAGCGTGATGGAGCGCGCGTGATCGAACTCGGAGGCCGGCTCGGCGGGCTCCACCGCGGCGTCCAGGAAGAGCGGAACGGCGACGGCGGGGGCGAGCGGAGCGACGTTCGCCTGCTCCGGCCCGGGCCCGCCCACCACGACCTGCGCCCGGGCCAGGCCGGCGCCGAGCGCCAGTGCCAGGGCGGCTGTCATGCATGCTGTTTTCATCGTGAGTCTCCTTTCGTGGTGCGATCAGAGACCATCACTGGAGGTTGACCAGAACGAGCACGAGGCCCTTCTCACCCTTCTCGAGGCGGCTCATGGCCTTGCCGATGATGGCGCCGTGGGAGCGGGCCGGGTCGGTGGCGACCATGGCGTGGCCGGGAGTGTCGGAGGTGGTGAGCAGATCGCCGGGCTCGATCGCGGCGTGCGTCGCATCGGCGTAGGTCCACACGCGACCGGTGAGGGCGATGGGCTTCGCCTCGTGCGCCCCGTCGAACTCGCCGAGGATCATGCCCGCCTTCAGGTCATTGGCCCCGGAGACCACGCCCGCGACGCACTTGTTGTACGCGCCCACGGCGAGCTTCACGCCGCCCGTGTGCTCGGGATCGATCATCACGACCATCCCTTCCTTCACCTCCTCGACGTCGTTCACGACCTCGAAGTGCTCGGCAAGGTCCGCGCCGCCGCGGATCGTGATCACGCCCACCGACGCCGTGCCGACGACGTACAGCGCCGCGCCGCCCGCCACGCCGGTGTCGAAGTAGCCGCCGTAGCTGTTCAAGCTGTAGCCGCGGACGCCGATGCCGTCCGTCGAGTTCCCGTACACGCCGTACCCGCCGGTCGAGACGCCGTACACGCCCCAGCCCGAGCCGTTGTGAGAGCCGTGGACGCCGATGCCGCCGCCGCCGGTGCCGTTGTGCTGGCCGCGGACCGCGGAGGACAACGCGCCGCCGGAAGTCGTGTTGATCTCGCCCATGACGGCCGTCGCGCCGATGGCGGTGGAGTCGGAGCGTCCGTAGACGGCCGGGGTGGTGCCGGAGGAGGCGTCGTGGAGGCCGTACACAGCGTACCCGTCGGGGGAGTTGCTCCGGGCGTAGACGCCGTAGTTGATGCCCGAGCTGGCGGTGTTGGTGAAGTACCCGCCGTAGCCGGTGGGGTTGCTGGTCGTGATGTAGGCGCCGTAGGTCGTGCCGGTGCCGGTCATGCTGACGTAGTAGCCGCGGCCGTTGACGGTGTTGTTGGTCTGGAAGACGCCGTAGCCGATGCCGGTGTCGCCGGCGATGTTGAGCAGCGCGCCGTACTTGGTGCTCGTGCCGGTCACGTCCACGGCGAGGCCGTAGCCGACGAGGCCCGCGGCGTTGTTGTTGATGTCGAGCGCCGTGCCGCCGGCGTTGTTGAGGACCATGGAGATGCCGCCCGCGACGGTGTCGTTCAGCGTCAGCGCCGTGCCGCCGAAGTCGATGGTCTGAGCCGCGGTGAAGGTCTGGGCGGTGTTCAGACGCGCGATGTTGGAGGGGAGACGCGCGTCAGCGATCGTGCCCGTGGAAATGTTGGAGGCGTTGAGGCCGGTGAGGTTGGCGCCGTTTCCGAAGTAGGTGTTGCCGATGTTGCTGAAGGTCAGCGCGGAGGAGTAGGACCCGCTCAGGCGCGCGCTGGGCAGCGTGCCCGCGCTCATGTTGCTCGCGTTGGTGTAGAACGACGGGGCCTGGCCGCCGAAGGTCTGGGCCGCGACGGAGGTGCCCGAGGTGATGGAGTAGCTGGCGTTGGGGGTGGCGGTCAGGAGCTGCCGCGGCGAGAGGGTCACCCACGCCCCGCTGCCCGCGGGCGCGGCGTCGATCTCGATGTACCGCTGCTGGCCGGAGGTGAAGGCGTTGGGGAACTGGATCGTGACGGCGAACTTGCCGTCCACCAGCGGCGCGGTCGTGGAGACCTGGGCCCCGATCTGGCTCCCGCCGACGAGGGAGTCATACAGGCGGAAGCGGAAGTCGTAGTTGCCGGTGGCGAAGCTCGCGCCGTCCTTCAGCTCGCCCTGGAAGGTGAAGCTGTCGTTGACGGGCTGCGCGAAGACGGGCACCGCGGTGCCCGCGCACACGGCAAGAGCCAGCACGAGGTGGGCGGCCAGCGAACGGACGCGACGGTTGGTGTTCATGGATCAATCTCCTGCGGAATGCGCGGCCACCAACGCGCGGACCCCGCACGCCGGTCGCCACAGGTTCGTTCACTCATCTCGGCGAAACCCGGCACGCGCCGAGTTCCGCAGAAGACCATCCGAAAAACCGGAACTCGACCCGTCACAAAACGCTCGCCCCGCCGCCCCGCCGCGCTGCAATGAAAAAGGCCCGGCGACCTTGAGTGGTTGCCGGGCCTGAACTTGCATCTCAATGCTTCGCGCGGAACAGAACCTGAACGCAGGGCCGACTTAGCAGGACCCGCCCGCGAGCACGCGGAAGAAGGCCTCGATGTCCGCATCGGTGCCCGCGTCGCCGTCGCCGTCGAAGTCCGCCCCCAGATGCCAGCAGGTGGGGCAGCAGTCGCCGGCCAGGCAGGCGAAGAAAGCCTCGATGTCCGCGTCGGTGCCCGCGTCGCCGTCGTTGTCGAAGTCGGCGGTCGAGCAGGCGGGGCCGAAGTACACCACGTCCACGCCGTCCGGGACGGGCTGCGCGAAGTAGAGGGTGTGGGAAGGCGCGTGCAGCACCATGTCGGACGGGTTGCTCGTCAGCGGCGTCGCGTCGATCGGCGTGGTGAGCGGGCCCGCGGCGTTCAGCCGCCACAGCATGCCGCCGCCGGAGGGCTGCTGCCCCGCGGCGTACAGCACGCCCTCGTGCAGGGCCAGCGACTTGATCGCCCCCAGGGGAATCGTGGAGACGAGCGTGTTGGTCGCCGCGTCGATGACCTGCACGCCAGGGTTGGTGACGCACGTGCCCACGTAGACGTACTGCCCCGAGGGGTCCACCGCGAAGGTGTAGGGGTAGGGGTTCGTCGGGATGTTGGCGATCTGCGTGCTCTGCGCGCCGTTGATCGCCACCACCGCGACCGAGTTGCCGAAGCCCATGGAGACGTAGAGCCTGGAGCCGTCGGGGCTGAAGGCGCAGCGCATGGGGAACTCCATGGGCGAAGCGCCGGGGACGGCCCCCACTTCCACGTCGGCGATGATCGCCCCCGTGCCCGCGTCGATGAGCCGGACCTTGTCCTCGAAGCTCACGCACACCGCGATGATGGAGCCGTCGGGCGAGAGCTCGATGCCGCTGGTGTCGGAATAGGCCGGGTACTGGGCGTTGCCCGTCTGCCCCGCGAGCGTGGAGCCGACGACGCTGCTCGCCGCGCCGTTCAGGTTGATGAAGTGGACGCGGTCGGTGCCCGCGACGCTGAGGACGTAGGCCCGCGTGCCGTCGGGGGAGATCCTCACCTCGCTCGGGCGCTCCGCGACGTTCAGGTGCGCCACCCGCGTGTGCGTGAGCAGGTCGATCACCGAGACGGTGTTGGCGTCGGTGTTGCAGGAGACGGCGTAGCGGCCGTCGGGCGTGATCGCCACGTCGAGGACGCGGTCGCCGGTGTCGATGTACGCCACGGGGGTGCGGGTGGGCACGTCCACGATGGTGACGTTGCGGCTGGTGACGTTCCCGGTGACGAGGGTGCGGCCGTCGGGCGAAACGGCGACGGAGCGCGGCGCGTCGCCCTCGGGGATCTCGCCGGTGAGCGTCAAGCCCTCCGCGAAGGAGGCCGCGCCGTTGATGTTGTAGAGATGGATGTCCTCGCGGAAGCGGCTGTTGAGCGCCACCGCGCGGAGCTGCGTCGGGCTCGTGGCCGACTCCACGCACGGCGCGAGCGGGATCGTCGCCACCAGGCTCTGCGTCGCGATGCTGATGACGCGGGAGTTGGCGTTGCTCACGAAGGCGTACTGCCCGTCGTAGGAGATCTCGATGTCCCCCACCACGCCGGTGCTGATCACCGACGTCCGCGCCCCGGTGGCGAGGCTGTAGAAGCCGGCGCTGTTGACGATCGCCGCGATCGCGTAGTTCTTGTCCGGCGTGATGCGGATGACCTGGCCCTGGAGCTGGTCGTCGCTGTTGGGCAGGTTGAGCACCGTGATGGTGTTGCTCACCAGGTCCACGCGGCTGATCTTGCGCTCGAAGCCCTCGTGCCCGACCACCGCCACCGTGCCGTCGGCGCTGATGTCCACGCTCGTCGCCAGCGGCGCGGCGGTGAGGTACGTGGGCGCGCCGGTGGCGACGTCATAAATCACCACACGCCCGCCGACGCGGTCGGGCAGGACGATCCTCGCCCCGTCCGGCGTCAGCGCCCACTGCGTCCACAGCGCGCCGCTGATGCCCATCTCCGGCGTCGCGTAGCCCCCCATCACCCCCTGGCTCACGCTGGGGAACCAGTACTCCTCCGTCATCGTCGCAAGGTTGATCACGCTGAAGGAGGAGTTCACCGCGTCGTTGGTGACGGAGACGATGGCGCGCTGGCTGTCGGGCGTGATCGCCACGCGGAAGGGCTGCGTCCCCGTGACGGGCACGTGCCCGATCAGCGTGCGCGTCGGAACGTCCACCACGCTGATGGTGTGGCTGAGCACGTTGGTGCACACGGCGTACCGCCCGTCGGGCGAGATCGCGACGTGGTTGGGCATCAGCCCCACCTCCACCGAGTGCGTGATCTGCCGCGTGTTGACGTCGAAGAACGTCATCATCCCTGGGATCAGCCCCGTGCCGTGGTTCACGATGGCGACGGTCCCGCCGTCGGGGGTGAAGGCCAGCTCGCGCGGCGTGTCCGCCTCGGGCGGGCTGTTGATGTCGATGTGCGTGACGTCCAGGCGCGAGCCGTAGCCGCCCGGCGTCAGCGGGCGCGGGCGCACCCACAGCTCGCGCACCATCTCCGCGTCGCACTCCGTGCTCACCGCGTCGGGAGAGACCTGGGCGACGGCCGCGCCGGCGAGGCACAGCAGCCCCGCGCCGGTAATGGAAAGAACAGGTCGGAACATCAGAAACTCCTTGAAGATGAGGAAAACCCGCGGCCCGGCGGCCGCGGGTCGGCAGCACCACGAAGAGATCCGGATCGTCACCGTTTCCGGCGGCTTGTCTCAGCACTCCCCGCCCGCGAGCACGCGGAAGAAGGCCTCGATGTCGGCGTCGGTGCCGACATCGCCGTCGCCGTCGAAGTCCGCGCCGCCGGAGAAGCAGGTCGCGCAGCAGTCGCCGGCGAGGCAGGCGAAGAAGGCCTCGATGTCCGCGTCGGTGCCCACGTCGCCGTCGCCGTCGAAGTCCGCA
>Ga0065721_10001417_pt1 | contig 47128 bp, 45 predicted proteins | sample Mesricmetagenome_FD_59108 | JGI IMG/M metagenome (GOLD analysis project Ga0065721, IMG submission 59108) | Mesophilic microbial community from rice straw/compost enrichment Sample: eDNA_1 v2 (version 2) | ecosystem: Engineered > Solid waste > Grass > Composting > Bioreactor | place: USA: Davis...
GTCGACCAAGGGGGCGGTATCGAACTTCACGGCCGGCCTGGCGGAGATGGTGGCAAGCAAGGGGATCCGCGTCAACGCGGTGGCGCCTGGCCCGATCTGGACGCCTCTGATCCCTTCAACCATGCCGGCCGAGAAGGCCGCTAAGTTCGGCGAACAGACGCTGATCGGTCGTGCAGGACAGCCCGCCGAGCTTGCCGGCGCTTATGTTCTCCTCGCCTCCGACCTCGGCAGCTATATGACGGGTGCCATCATCCCGGTCACTGGTGGCGAGATCATGATCTAGGCTATCAACACGTGGCGCCGTGACATGCGGCGTCACGTGTGCAGCAGCGGCTTCAGCTTCTCGGCAATCGCCTGCAGGGCCGGCAGGTACTGCCTCGCGAGATCGCCCGCCGACACGCGTGCTGCGGGGGCGCCGACATTCAGCGCCGCCACAACCTTGCCGCGGTCATTCTCGAGCGGAACCGCAATCGACCGCAGTCCGAGCTCAAGCTCCTGGTCCATCACCGCATAACCCTGCTCGCGTACCCGCGCCAATTCGTCCATCAGCGCCTGTTTGTCCGTGATCGTATGAGGCGTCAGGGCTTTGATGTTCGTCTGGTCGAGAAGCGCCTTGGCCTCGTCGGAGGGAAGAGCGGCGAGAAGCACTCGTCCCATGGAAGCGCAATAGGCAGGAAGCCGGCTGCCAGGGCTCAGGTTGATGGACATGACGCGTTTTTGCGCGGCCCTTGCAATATAAACGATCTCCGTCCCGTCCAGCACGCTGGCGGAGGCGCTCTGCTGCACGTCTTCCGACAGTTTATCCAAGAAAGGCTGCACGGTGTGCGGCAGTGGCGTTGTCGACAGATAGGCGTGCCCAAGACGCAGCACCTTCGGTGTAAGCGCGAAGAACTTTCCGTCATAGGTGGCGTAGCCGAGCTCTACTAAAGTAAGCAGTGAGCGGCGGCATGTCGCCCTGTCGAGGCCGGTGGCGCGTGCGACATCCGCGATCGACAACCGTCTCGTCGTTTCACCGAATGCGTCGATCACTTTCAGCCCGCGGGCGAAGCCGCTGACATAGTCTGTCTCGCGCATGGCTGTCTCCGCGTGCGATATACGAACAAATATCAAATAACGCACAACATGGTTGCTGTCGAGAACCGCCCGCTCTATCACTTCATCCGGCAGTTTTGAGCCTGCCCGTGCGGAAGGAGGCGCCGAGTATGAACAAGATCATCGGAAACCTGGCGGACGCAGTGTCCGAGATCCGTGACGGCGCAACCGTCATGATCGGCGGCTTCGGCGGGTCAGGTGCTCCCATCGAACTGATCCACGCATTGATCGACAAGCGGCCGAAAGACCTCACCGTCATCAACAACAATGCGGGCAACGGGCGCATCGGCATCGCGGCCATGATCGATGCCGGCATGGTGCGGAAGATGATCTGCTCCTTCCCCAAGTCGTCGGATCCCCGGGCCTTCACGGAAAAGTATCTGGCGGGAGAGATCGAGCTGGAACTGGTGCCGCAGGGCACCTTGGCCGAACGCATCCGCGCCGGCGGTGCCGGCATTCCGGCTTTCTACACGCCGACAGCCTATGGCACCGAGCTTGCCGAGGGCAAGGTGATCGCAGAATTCGACGGCCGTCACTATGTCCAGGAGCGCTGGCTGAAGGCCGATTTCGCGATCGTCAAGGCGCATGTCGCCGACAATTACGGCAACCTGACCTACAACAAAGCCGGGCGTAACTTTAACCCGCTGATGTGCATGGCTGCGGCGAAAACGATCGTTCAGGTCTCCAAGGTCGTGGAGGCCGGCGGAATCGATCCCGAGCATGTCGTGACACCCGGCATCTTTGTTGATCGCGTGGTTGAGGTTCCCGATCCTCAACAGGAAGAAGAAATGATCCGGGCAGGGGTGGTTTACATATGAGCGTCGACACACGAGACGATATCAAGCTCTCCAACGCGCAGATCGCGTGGCGTGCAGCCCAGGACATCGCTGATGGCGCTTATGTCAATCTGGGCATCGGTTTCCCGGAGATGGTGGCGCGTTACCAGCCGCCGGGACGCCAGGCGATCTTCCACACCGAAAATGGCATCCTGAATTTTGGCGAGGCACCGGCTGCCGGTGAAGAAGACTGGGACCTTATCAACGCCGGCAAGAAGGCCGTAACGCTGAAGCCGGGTGCTGCCTTCTTCCACCATGCCGATAGCTTCGCCATGGTGCGTGGCGGCCACCTCGACGTGGCGATCCTCGGTGCGCTTCAGGTCGCGGAGAATGGCGACCTTGCCAACTGGCGCGTCGGCTCGAAGGGCGTTCCGGCCGTCGGCGGCGCAATGGACCTGGTGCACGGCGCCAAGCAGGTTTTCGTCATCACCGAGCATGTCACCAAGAACGGCGATCCAAAGCTTGTGGAGCGGTGCACTTTCCCGCTGACCGGGGTTGCCTGCATCACCCGTGTTTATACAAGTCACGCCGTGATCGACATCAAGGACAAGCACTTCGTGCTGCGTGAGAAACTGCCTGGCATGAGCATGGATGAGCTTCAGGCCATGACGGGTGCTCCGCTTCACACCGATGGCCCAGTTGCCGATCTCGTTGTTCCGGAATTGTGAGAAAGAAATGACCGAAGCTTTCATCTGTGACTACATCCGCACGCCGATCGGCCGTTTCGGGGGATCGCTGTCCTCCGTTCGTGCCGATGACCTTGCGGCCATCCCCCTGAAGGCGCTGATGGAGCGCAACTCCTCGGTCGATTGGGAAGCTGTCGCCGACGTGATCTACGGCTGCGCCAACCAGGCCGGTGAGGACAACCGCAACGTCGCACGCATGGCGGCCCTTCTTTCCGGANTNCCCCTNTCGGTGACCGGCACGACCATGAACCGGCTGTGCGGCTCCGGCATGGANGCCGTGATTACCGCAGCCCGCGCCATCAAGGCNGGCGAGGCCGAGTTGATGATTGCCGGCGGTGTGGAAAGCATGAGCCGCGCACCATTCGTGATGCCGAAGGCCGAGACCGCGTTTTCCCGCAATGCAGAAATCTACGACACCACGATCGGCTGGCGCTTCATCAATCCTATCATGAAGAAGCAGTACGGCGTTGATTCCATGCCGGAAACCGGTGATCACGTGGCGATCGACTACAAGGTCTCGCGCGAAGACCAAGATGCGTTTGCGCTGCGCTCGCAGGACAAGGCTGCCGCCGCACAGGCGAACGGCCGCCTGGCACAGGAAATCGTCTCCGTCACGATCCCACAGCGCAAGGGCGACCCGGTTGTCGTCTCGAAGGATGAACATCCGCGTGCAACGACGATGGAAGCGCTCGCGAAGCTGAAGCCGATCAACAAGATTGAAGGCGGCACCGTCACTGCCGGCAATGCCTCGGGCGTCAATGACGGCGCTGCCGCGCTCATCATTGCCTCTGAAGCCGCTGCCAAGAAGTATGGCCTGACGCCGATCGCTCGCGTCATGGGCGGTGCGACGGCCGGCGTTCCACCGCGCATCATGGGTATCGGGCCGGCTCCGGCCTCCAAGAAGCTTCTGGCGATGCTTGGCCTTGCAGCACATCAGCTCGACGTTATCGAACTTAACGAAGCGTTCGCATCCCAAGGTCTTGCAACCCTTCGCGAACTGGCGATCGCCGACGATGATCCGCGCGTCAACCCCAATGGTGGCGCGATCGCGCTTGGTCACCCGCTCGGCATGTCCGGCGCCCGCATCTCGGGCACGGCGGCACTTGAGCTTGCACAGCGGCAGGGCAAGTATGCGCTGGCGACCATGTGCGTTGGCGTGGGCCAGGGCATCGCGATCGCGCTGGAACGGGTCTGATCGGTCAGGGGACACCCGGTTCAAATAAAGAAGAGATGGTCAGCCCTTCGGGTGCTGGCCATCCACCTACCGGATGAGAACCTTCATGGGCCGGTTGGACTTCGCCTTGTTCCGGCGGGCGCTTGCCACGCAGACGACCCGCTCGCAGGCATCGAGTTCATCCATGCCTTCGGCAATCGCCCGGTCGATGACGCCTTCGATGTATCGCTTCAGTTCGGCCATTGCCTTTTCAGGTCTTGGACCTTCCGAATTGAGCATGTTGTGGTCCAGCCTTTGATGCATCATGGTGAAAACGACGATCCGTTGTTAAAGGAAAACCAATACTTGCGGTTCCTTTATTCCAACTGTCCGTATTCATTTCCGTTCCCCAGCCTTGATCACAGTTTGGCTGGCCTTCGGCTCTCTCGGGTTCGCCGATGAGCGAAACAGGGCCGAGTTCTTCAAGTATAGCCGGCCACAGCTTGAGGCACTTGCGGGCCTTTCTTGCCGTGGTTGATACCGGATCGGTCACCCGGGCGGCGGAAGCCTGTTTCGTGTCACAGCCGGCAGTCACCCAAGCCCTGTCGAAGATCGAGCGCACCGCGGGTCTCCCGCTGTTCTCAAGAACACCGCAACGGATCTTTGCAAACGCCGCCGGAGAAACACTCGCGCGCCGCATCGCCCGCGCCTTCGCCTATCTCGATCCGGCGCTCGCCGAACTTTCCCCACGATTGAAGATGACGGCGACCGGCGCTCAACTGCGTTCGCTGATCGCGGTACGGGAAACCGAGAACTTCACTCTCGCCGCCGAGCGTCTGGGTGTCAGCCAGCCGGCGGTCTACCGGGCCGTCAGCCAATTGGAAGAGGAGGCCTCGAGACCGCTCTTCCAACGGACCTCCTATGGCATTGTCGCCACGCGTCCCGCGCAGGCTCTGGCGCAGGCGGCAAAACTCGCCTTCCTCGAACTGAGCCAGGCTGATGCCGACATGGCCGAACTGACGGCGACTGAATGTGGTGAGATCGTCATCGGCGCCACGCCGCTTGCCAAGTCGTACACACTGCCGAAAGCCATTGCTGCTTTTCGAGAGGTTCGCCCAAACCTGCCGCTGCGTATCCAGGAGGGGCCATATGGCGAACTGATGTCGGCTCTGCGGCGTGGGGAACTCGATTTCCTGGTGGGTGCCCTGCGAATCCCGCCGCCGACAAGCGACATTGAGCAGCGAGTGCTCTTTCACGACTCGGTTGTGCTGGTCGGTGGAATCCGTCATCCGCTCTCGCGCTCCCAGAAGGTTACGGTTGAAGAACTGGCCTCTTACCCCTGGGTCGTGTCGCCCAAGGGTACGCCGATCCGCCGCTACTTCGACAGCATCTTCCTCGACGCCCAGTGTCCTCTGCCGCGCAACATCGTGGAAACCGGCTCGCTGATCTTGATGCGCGAGCTTCTTGATGGCACTGCGCATCTCGGCTGCACATCGCGCCTGCAAGCGGAGGCCGAGATCAAGCGTGGATTGATGCACGCGCTGCCGTTCGAACTGGGTCATACATCTCGCCCGATCGGCGTCGTGCTCCGAAAAGACTGGCTTCCAACCGCGGCCCAACAGACGTTCCTGGACCTCCTGTCGGCTCATCCGGCGCAGCGCTATAATCAAATCTTATGATCGGAGCAGACGAACTGATTAAACGAGTTGAGGTCCATTCTATAGAGAGATGCAATCATGAGCTTGAGCGTCAGGAAGGGGTGACGCCAAACTTTAAGTGATCGGACAACACTCTGGTTTCTGGATCAGCGTGGTGTATACACCGATGAAGGATGCCGCCGCCTCTTGCGTGGCGCGGCAGAGGATCAAAGGCTACAGGCGGGGGCTGTCAGTACACCCGCATCTTGAGGAGGAAGATTATGCTGAAAAGAAGAACCCTACTTGCGGCTGCGGGTGTTGCGCTCGGCGCGCTTGCTGCTGTTCCGGCGGCTGCACAGGAGACCGTGAAGGTCGGCCTGATTTTGCCGATGACGGGTCCGTTTGCCTCGACCGGACGCCAGGTCTCGGCTGGCGCCAAGACCTTCCTGGAGATGAAAGGCGATACGGTCGCTGGCAAGAAGATCGAACTTATCATCCGCGATGACGCCGGCGTGGCTGACCAGACCCGCCGTATCGCACAGGAGCTTGTCGTCAACGAGGGCGTTAAGCTTCTCGCTGGTGGGGGTTTGACGCCGCTCGCCATGGCTGTTGCACCAGTTGCAACCCAGGCGAAGGTGCCGATGATTGTGACCTCGGCCGGCACGGCTTCGATCACCAAGGCATCGCCTTTCATCACCCGTACCTCCGGCACGCTGCCGCAGTATTCGCTGCCGGTCGGCACCTGGGCCGCTGAAAACGGCATCAAGAAGGTCGTGACGCTGGTTTCGGACTACGGTCCGGGCATCGATGCCGAGAAGTGGTTCAGCAAGGAATTCAAGGGCAAGGGCGGCGAGATTATCGAAGCTGTTCGCGTTCCGCTCGCCAACCCCGATTTCGCGCCGTTCCTGCAGCGCGTTCGTGACGCCAAGCCGGATGCCGTCTTTGTCTTCCTTCCCTCTGGTGCCGGCGCGCTCTTCATGAAGCAGTTCGCAGACCGCGGCCTACCGGAAGCCGGCGTCAAGCTCATCGCTACCGGCGACGTGACCGACGACGACATCCTGAACTCCATGGGCAAGCCGGCGCTCGGCACGATCACGGGGCACTTCTACGCAACGGCCCACGACAGCCCGGAGAACAAGGCCTATGTCGAAGCCTTCACCAAGGCAAACGACAACATGCGGCCGAACTTTATGTCGGTCGGCGGTTACGACAGCATGGCGCTGATCTACGCAGCTCTCGAAAAGACCAATGGTGATGTCAGCGGCCCGGCCTTCATGGAAGCCGTGAAGGGCATGTCCTGGACGAGTCCGCGCGGCCCGGTCTCCATCGATCCTGAAACCCGCGACATCATCCAGAACATCTACATGCGGGAGGTCAAAGAACTGGACGGCGAACTGCACAACGTGGAATTCGCAACGTTCAAGGACCTGAAGGACCCTGAAAAGGCTGAAGCGAACTGAGCCGATACTTGCCAGGTGGTGGGGGCCGCAGGCCCATCATCACCTGGCAAGCTTGATTAGCCTTCTGCGCTCGAACCTGAGCGCAGACCAGGCACACTGGTTGCTCTAGAGAAGACCTCCATGCTGACTATCCTGTTTGACGGCATTGCATATGGCATGTTGCTGTTCATCCTGGCCTGCGGGCTTACGGTGACACTGGGCCTTATGAACTTCATCAACCTTGCCCATGGCGCCTTTGCCATGGCGGGCGGCTATATCACCGTCATCATGATGAACCGCTATGGCATCTCCTTCTATTGGTGCCTGCCCGCAGCCTTCCTCGTTGCAGCTGTGATCGGTCTCGTGCTGGAACGCACATTATACCAATGGCTATACCAGGCCCCACACCTGGACCAGGTTCTCTTCTCCATCGGCATCGTCTTCATCGCCGTTGCCGGGACCGACTATTTCATGGGTGGTCAGCAGCAGCTCATCAACCTGCCACGGGAGCTTTCCGGCCGCATGGAGGTCATGGGCGTCGGGGTTGGTCGATACCGGCTTTTCACCATCGTCCTGTGTGCGCTGCTGGCTATCGCCCTGCAGCTCATCCTTTCCAAGACCCGTTTCGGCAGCCGCCTCCGCGCAGCAGTTGACGATCGTCGAGTCGCCATGGGCCTCGGCATCAACGTCCCCGTCGTCTTCGCACTGACCTTTGCATTCGGTTCGGGACTTGCCGGTCTCGGCGGCGCGATGGGCGCCGAGATCCTGGGACTTGATCCGAACTTCCCGCTGAAGTTCATGATCTACTTCCTTATCGTCGTTTCAGTTGGCGGCACCTCGACGGTATCCGGACCTTTCCTCGCGGCACTCCTGCTCGGCATCGCCGATGTCGCCGGCAAGTATTACGTCCCGGCGATCGGTCCCTTCGTCATCTACGGCTTGATGATCGTCATGCTGATCGTGCGGCCGAATGGTCTGTTTGCAAGAGGTGGCCGATGAGCCTTGTTCAGGAGCCCGCCATGACCGCGCCGTCGACCTCTCCCGAGACCACGAGCCGCGCAGCCGCGCTGATGAAGCGGCGCAGCCGTATCCGCTTCTACGAGATCATCGTTTGGGTTGCCGCGATTGCCGCTTATTTCCTGCTGCCGACGAAGATGCTGATCCTCACCGAGATCGCGATCCTGGCGCTGTTTGCCGTCTCGCTCGATCTGGTGCTTGGCTTCGCCGGCATCGTGTCGCTTGGCCACACCGCCTTCTTTGGGCTTGGCGCCTATGTTGCCGGCCTGCTCGCCCTGCATTATGTCGCTGAACCCGTAACCGGACTGATCGTCGCCGGCGTCATCTCCGGCGTGCTCGGTCTGCTCACGAGCTTCCTGATCCTACGCGGCTCCGACCTGACCCGGTTGATGACAACGCTCGGCATCGGCCTGATGATGGCGGAAGTTGCCAACCAGATGGCGTGGCTCACCGGCGGCGCCGACGGCCTTTCCGGCTTCTCGCCGACGGCGATCCTCGGGCTCTTCGAATTCGACCTGTTTGGCCAGACCGGCTACCTGTATTGCCTGGCGGTGCTGTTCGTCGGCACCATGGTCATGCGTGCCATCGCTTTTTCGCCATTCGGGCTGTCACTGAAGGCAATCAAGGGAAACCCAATGCGCGCCGGCATGATCGCCGTGCCCGCCCGCAAGCGCATCGTCATCGCCTACACGATCGCAGCCGTTTTCGCGGGCATGGCCGGAGCGCTGCTGGCGCAGACGACGAGCTTCGTTTCGCCCGACGTGCTGGCCTTCCACCGCTCGGCTGACGTTCTTCTTGTCCTGGTGATCGGCGGCACCGGCTATCTCTATGGCGGGATCTTCGGCGCGGTTTTCTTCACGCTCATCAAGGACTGGCTCTCCGTCATCACGCCGCAATACTGGATGTTCTACATCGGCCTGCTTCTCGTCATCCTGGTGCTGATCGGGCGTGACCGCCTGGCGCGCTGGGTGGAATATCTGCCCGAACGCTTCTCGAAGAAGGAGGGCGGCCAATGAGCGAGATCGTGCTGGAGACCAGGAACCTGAAGCGTCGCTTCGGCGCGTTCCTGGCAACGAACGACGTCAGCCTCAAGGTCGAGCGCGGCGCACGCCATGCATTGATCGGCCCGAANGGCGCCGGCAAGACAACGCTGATCAACCTGCTNACNGGNGTGCTGCCGCCGTCGGAAGGACAGGTTTTNCTCGAAGGCGAGGACATCACCTCTCTCGCGTCCTTCAAGCGCGTCAAGCGCGGGTTGACCCGCACGTTCCAGATCAACCAACTCTTCAACGAGTTCACCCCGCTCGAAACGGTGGCTCTGGCGATCGCGGAACGTGAAGGCGTCGGTCACAACCTCTTCAAGTCGATCTCGAGCTACAGCAAGATCACGGACGAGGCGGCGAGCCTGCTTGCGCAGTTCGGCCTTGCCTCCGTCATGGGCGAACGCACGACCATTCTGCCGTATGGAAAGCAGCGTCTTCTCGAAATCGCGCTGGCCTTTGCCTCCAAGCCCCGGGTGCTGCTGCTCGATGAACCGGCGGCCGGTGTGCCGGAAGATGAACGCCACGAGGTGCTGCAGATCGTCTCTGATCTGCCGTCGGATGTGACCGTGCTTCTCATCGAACATGACATGGATCTCGTCTTCTCCTTCGCAAACCGGATATCGGTGCTCGTCGCGGGCGCCGTCTTCACGGAAGGAACGGTCGCGGAGATTTCGTCAGACCCGCGCGTGAAGGCCGTCTATCTCGGAGAAAATGCATGACCGCGGTTCTGGTCACTGACAAGCTGGTTGCGGGTTACGGCGAGGCAAGCGTACTTGCGGGCATCAGCCTCACGCTTGATGAAGGCAAGACGCTGGCGCTGCTCGGCCGAAACGGGACGGGAAAGACGACCTTCGTCAACACGCTCGCCGGCGTCACCACGCACCATTCCGGCTCAATCCACCTGCTCGGCAAGGATGTTACCAAGCTTCGCGCTGATCGTCGTGCGGCGGCGGGCATTGGCTGGGTGCCGCAGGAGCGCAACATCTTCAAGTCGTTGACTGTCGAGGAAAACATGACGGCTATCGCACGGCCCGGCATGTGGAACCTAGAGCGCGTCTACCAGATGTTTCCGCGCCTGAAGGAGCGCCGCAAAAACCTCGGCAACCAGTTGTCAGGCGGTGAGCAGCAGATGCTGGCCGTGGGGCGTGCGCTGATGGTCAATCCGAAACTTCTGCTGCTGGACGAACCGACAGAAGGTCTCGCGCCCATCATCGTTGACGAACTCCTGGCAGCGATCCAGCGGATCACGCAGGGCGAGGGCATGTCAGCCATCATCATCGAGCAGAAGGCCAAGAAAGTGCTGCCCCTTTCGGATGATGCGGTGATCCTCGATCGCGGTGCGATCGTCTACCAGGGCAAGAGCGCGGATCTGCTGGCGGATGAAAGCCTGCTCGGCCAGCATCTGGCGGTCGAGAAAGCAGCGCGCCACTAAGTCTGGTCAAGAAGCGCAACCAGACGAGGCTGTAAGAGGCTCGGCTGTCGCAATCTTCCATAGATAAACCGGCGCAAGCCCTTAAGCCTGCGCCGAATTTCCATTGATGCACTACTGCTTCGGAATGCCGGCCTTTTCGATAACGGTACCCCACTTGCCGATATCGTCAGTCAGGCGCTTGCCGATTTCCTCGGGCGTGCTGGAGCGGGCCTCTACGCCAAGATCGGCAAACCGCTTCTGGATGGCCGGGTCGGAAAGCACCTCGACAAGCGCACCGTTCAGCACCTTGACCGCCTCGTCCGGCGTGCCCTTCGGGGCAAATATCGCGTTCCACGACGTGACGTCGAAGCCGTTGACACCTTGTTCGACCGCGGTCGGCACGTCCGGCAGCAGCTTAGACCGAACTGTGCCCGAGGACGCAATTGCAACCGCCTGGCTCTGCTGCAGGGCAGCGTTCAGAGCCGTCTGACTGTCGATGATGACGTCAACCTCGCCGCCCAGCAGGGCGACCTGAAGGTCAGGCGTTGCCTTGTAGGGCACGATCGTGAAGTCGACGCCCGCTGCGGACTTGAACAATTCGGCGGCCAGGTTCTGGCTGCTGCCGACATTGATCGTGCCAATGTTCAGCGCGCCCGGCTTTTCCTTCGCCGCAGCAAGGACATCCTGCAAGGTCTTGAACTTGCCGTCACCCTTCGCCGCGAAAATGAAGTCGAAGTAGGCAAGGCTCGAGACCGGCACGAATTCGTTCACCGGATCGAACGGGAGCTTCTTGAATAGCGGAACGCTGATCGCAGTACCGTTCGAGAAGAGCGCAAGCGTGTAGCCATCGGCTTCCGCGTTCAGCACCGCGCGTGCCGCCGTAGCACCGCCAGCACCCGGCTGGTTCATGATGACGATCTGGCGGCCGAGCTTCTTGCCAAGCCCATCTGCCACAAGCCGCGCGGTAATATCCGCGATCCCGCCGGGACCGAATGGCAGCACAAGCGTGATGTCGCGCGACGGATATTTATCCTGAGCCGCAGTTGTGCCGGGCAGGGCCATCGCAAGCGCTGCGACCATCGATGCAGCCAATGCGCTTCGACGGCCTAGCCGAAGCTTGAAGTTGCCCATGTTCATATTCTCCTCCTCCTGAAAAACGTTATTATGTGCCGAAGCCGTAAAGGCGGGCGGGGTTGTCAACCAGCAGCCGCTGCTGCTCCTCCTGTGTCAGCGAGAACCGCGGCACGAGGTCCACGAGATCCGCCTCGTCCACCGGCTCCTTGAGGTTCGGATGCGGGAAATCCGTTCCCCAGAGCGTCCGCTCGGGGCTCGCCTCCACGAGCGCCCGAGCGAACGGCACCGCCGCATCAAACGGAAAAGAGGAAATTCGCTCCGAGCCGCAGACCTTGACCCAGCATTCGTCGCGCCGGGCGAGTTCTAGCAGGGCCTGGAAAGCTGGCTGCTCGGTGCCAAGCTGGGTGTCAACGCGGCCCATGTGATCGATGACATAGGGGATCGGCAGGCGCCGGATCATGTCGGCGAGAGGAACGATATCGGTTCCGTCGAGATGCAGCACGACATGCCAGCCGCGACCCTTGATCCGGTCGATGACGCGGTTGAACACATCCATGTCCGGCGAACCACCGAGATGGCGAACGAAATTGAAGCGAACGCCGCGAACGCCGCCGTCATCAAGTTCGTCAAAGGCACGGTCATCAAAGGTGTCGTCGACAATCGCCACGCCGCGATATCTGTCCGGACGCCAAGCGATGGCATCAAGCATGGCGCGATTGTCGGTTCCGTGGCAGCTTGCCTGAACGATCACCGCGCGTTCGACGCCGAGGCGGTCATGCAGTGCAGCTAGAGCCTCCTTGGGCGCATCTTGCGGCGTGTAGCGGCGGCTTGGCGCATAAGGGAAGACGTCGCCGGGCCCGAACACATGGCAATGCGCGTCGCAATTTCCGGCTGGCAAGACAAAGCTCGGCTTGCGCCGCTGGGTAATTCCGTGATCGTTCATGCTCGCTTTCTCTGTTTCGTCGCAACTGAAGCCGGTTCCTCATCCGCCCCCGACAGGCTACGAAAACTTGCAAACGTTGCGGCAACAAGTTCGCGGATCGCTTCTTCGCGATTGTCGCCATCCGCCTTGCCATCCGAGAGACGCGTCACGCGCTCCGGGTTGATGAGTGTGTAATAGAGCCCACCCAGGAGGAACTGGCTGCGCCAGACCAGGCCTTCGCGCGATGCGCCGGGCAGACATTCGGTAACCGCATCGATGAAGGCGCGGCTGGTCTCGTCAAAGGCATCGGCAATAATCGCGCGGGCGTCCGGATTGCCCTCCGCCGACATGATGGCGCGCAGGCGGGTAAACTCCGCGCCGCCGCCATCACTTTCGGATGAGGAGATGAAGGCTGGAACGACATAGGCTCGCAGGATTGCCATCAGCCGCTCATCCAGATCACTGATGCGCCGCGCCTCTCCGAGAAGCTCGCGCCGGCGGGCGTTCATCGGCTCGGTGTGCCGTGCATAGATTTCCCGTAGCAAGCCGGCTTTTGATCCGAAATGGTAGGTGATGCTGCCAACATTCGCGGCCGCGCCCTTGGCGATATCGCGCAGGGACACCGCGTTGTAGCCGTTCTGGGCAAACAACATCACGGCGCTCTTCAGCAGATTGTCGCGAATGCTCGGACGCACAAGGTTCCCGTTCATTTGTATCTCTTATTTGTACGAGTGTACAAAATGCTCAGCGGGAGTCAATGCGCGCTTTTCGGATAGACGAAAGCGTTGGCGCTAGGGGCGGAACCATCGGAAACGGCAGCCATTAAGGGAAAAGCGGCAGGTCTGCCGAGGCGGCGTCCCAACGAGAACCCTAATATGACAACGAACATCCGCATCAAGCGCTACGAAGGTCCCGCGGGAGGATGGGGCTCGGTACAGTCCCTGTTCCGAAACGCTTTGAAGAACAAGGTGCGGCTCTCGACGGCGGATGCCCTGCTGCGGCAGAACAAGAAGAAGGGCTTTGCCTGCGTCAGTTGCGCATGGGCAAAGCCGGCCAAGCCCCACGCTGCCGAGTTCTGTGAAAACGGTGCCAAGGCGACCTTCTGGGAATTGACGAAGAAGACGGCCACGCCTGAGTTCTTCGCCAGCCATACGGTCTCCGAATTACGAACCTGGGACGACTACCATCTGGAAGCCGTCGGTCGCCTGACCCACCCGATGCGTTACGATCACCTACTGGATGTCTATGAACCGGTGTCGTGGGAGATCGCCTTCGAGGAGATCGGTCGCGAACTGAAGGCAATTCGCGCCAACGATCCGAAGACGGCCGTGTTTTATGCGTCGGGGCGGGCGTCGCTCGAAACGTCCTACATGTACCAGTTGTTCGCCCGGCTTTATGGCAACAACAATCTGCCCGACAGTTCCAACATGTGCCACGAGACAACCTCTGTGGCGCTGCCGGAGGTGATCGGGCAGCCGGTGGGTTCGGTTCGACTGGAGGATTTCGAGCATGCGGACGCGATCTTCTTTTTTGGCCAGAACACCGGATCGAACAGCCCTCGAATGCTGCACCAGCTGCAGGAGGCGGTGAAGCGCGGCTGCACCATCGTTACCTTCAATCCGCTGAAGGAGCGGGGCCTTGAGCGGTTCACCAACCCGCAGAGCCCAACTGAGATGCTGACAGGTGGGGAAACCCAGATCAGCCACCGTTACTACCAGCTCAAGGCCGGCGGCGACATCGCGGCGATCATCGGCATGTGCAAGTCGCTCTTCGAGCGCGAGGCTGCATCAGGCGGCGTACTGGATCACAAATTCATTCAGGAGCACTGCCACGGCTTTTCCGAATTCCACACCTTCTGCGAGGAGCAGGCATGGGGCGTGCTGGAGGCTGAAAGTGGCTTGAAGCGGTCCGACATGGAGGAGGCCGCGGAGATCTACGCCAGAGCGAATGCTGTGATGGGCGTCTACGGCATGGGCCTTACCCAGCACAAGCACGGGGTGAGTTCCGTCCAGTCGCTGGTGAACCTGCTCTTGCTTCGCGGCAATATCGGCAAGCCCGGCGCCGGCATCTGCCCGGTGCGTGGCCACTCCAACGTCCAAGGCCAGCGCACGGTCGGCATCTCCGAAAAGCCGGAACTGGTGCCACTCGACAAGCTTGCCGAACTTTATCACTTCGACCCGCCGCGGGAGGAGGGGCTGACGACCGTTGACGCATGCCAAGCGATCCTCAACGGCGAGATCAAGGCATTCATTGGCCTTGGAGGGAACTTCCTGCGCGCCATTCCCGAAACGGGACCGATGGAAGACGCGTGGCCGCGTATGCGCCTGACAGTGCAGGTCGCCACAAAGCTCAACCGCAACCATCTGTTCAATGGCGACGTTGCTTACCTGCTGCCATGCCTTGGACGCCTGGAACTCGACGAGCAGAAGACTGGGCCGCAAGTCGTCACCATAGAAGACTCGACCTCCTGCTTCCACGCCTCCAAGGGCAGGTACAAGCCCATCAGCGAGCACCTGCTATCCGAACCCCGGATCGTGGCGGAGATAGCCAAGGCCAGCTTGCCGCCCAACCCCAATGTTCCATGGGATGAATGGGTGGCGGACTACGGCAAGGTTCGTGACGCGATCGAGCGGACGTATCCCGCCATCTTCAAGGATTTCAACAAACGGATGTGGACGCCGGGAGGCTTCGAGAAGCCGCTTTCCGCCAACAAGCGGGAGTGGAAGACGGAGACTGGCAAGGCGCACTTCAGGCTTCCGAAGGCCCTTTCCGCGAGCTTCGACGCCGGCACCAGCAAAGACGTGCTGCGGCTGATCACTTTGCGCAGCAACGACCAGTTCAACACGACGGTCTATGGCTACCATGACAGGTTCCGCGGCGTCGAAGGCACCCGGATGGTCATTTTCTTGAACCCGAAGGACATGGAACGCTTCAGCATCACCGAAGGACAGGATGTGCGGCTGGAGACGGTTGCGAGCGACAACATCCCGCGCTCGCTCGGCGGGTTGCGCGCTGTACCGTACGACATTCCGGAAGGTTGCTGCGGCGCCTATTACCCGGAATGCAACATTCTTCTGCCGCTCTACCAGCATGCCGAGGGTAGCAAGGTATCTGCAGCAAAATCAGTGCCCGTTCGGGTTTCGGCGGACGAAGGCGGCCTTGCGCTCCAGGCGGCGGACTGAACGGCCAAAGGCTTCGAATGACAGAATTGTGACCGCGTGTGAGGCAGCTTGCAACCGCCTGGGCGGGGGCACTGTGATGCAGCCGGTTCAAGTCTCAGGCCGTTCACATTGCGGTCCATATGATGACGCAAATGCGTATCAAAGCGGTTCATTCTTACGCAGAATTAACTTTACGGTAACCCAGAAATTCTCCAATGGCGCTCCAGCGCCGGCTTCCCGCCGGCCGCTCCTCTCACCATATCTGACTATGGAGGCACGATGTCCATCAAGCTTTACGCCATTACCGCTGTCGCTGTTACAGCCGTTACGTCGGTCGCCTCGGCCCAGCCGAGCCCGAACATGGTGCGGAAGTTCAACGACTGGGGCGTCTACTCCTACCAAGCCAGCGGCAACACGACCTGCTACGTGCTGACGACGCCCAAGGATGCCCAGCCGGCGAGCGTGAACCATGGCGACAACTATTTCCTCGTAGCGCCGAACCAGAACGGTTCCGGATATTATCCGCAGGCAGTGATGGGCTACAATTTGCGCGAGGGCTCGCAGATGGTGCTCACCATCGATGGCCAGTCCTTCGTGATGCTGCCGAAGGGCAATTCCGGCTGGACCCAGGAAGCAAGCTTTGATGCGGCTCTCATCAACGCCATGAAGGCCGGCAGCAACATGACGCTGAAGGCGACTTCGCAGCGCGGCACCTCGACAAGCTACACCTTCTCCCTTTCGGGTGTCACTGCTGCGCTGAACCAGGCCGCGTCCTGCAAGTAACAGAACTAGATCGTGGCCGATGCTCACTCGGTCGCGATCTCTCCAGTCTGACCTCAAGACGCCCAGAGGTGCCAGAAATGGGAGACGGGGCCGTGTCCCGTTCCGACGCTCAATCCCTCCGCTGCACCAATGGCGCCGGCGAGATAGGTTTTCGCAGCTCTCACTGCTTCGCCTGGCGAGGCGCCCTTGGAAAGTTCCGCGGCAATGGCGCTCGAAAGCGTGCAGCCGGTGCCGTGGGTGTTCTTTGTGGCGATGCGATCGCCTTCAAACCATTGCAGACTGGTCTCTGTGGCCAGAACATCCGGACTGTCGTCGGTCTCAAGATGTCCGCCTTTTACCAGAACCGCGGGACCTAACGTTCCTAGTTGCTGCGCCTGCCTGGCCATGTCGTCGCGGCTGGCAGCCACCGGCGCCCCGAGAAGAGCTGCGGCTTCCGGAATGTTGGGGGTGACGAGGGTCGCCATGGGCAGCAACCGCTTGGCCACGACCGAAACCGCATCTGCCGCGAGAAGAGGCGAACCACCCTTGGCGATCATCACCGGGTCGAGGACGATCGGCACGCTCGATCGGTAAGGTGCAAGGACGTCAGCGCAGGCCTCGGCGATTTCGGCATTGGCGATCATGCCGATCTTCACCGCATCCACACGGATATCGGCGAAAACAGCACGGATTTGGTCGGCAACAAAACCAGCTGGCACGGCATGCACCCCATAAACACCTTGCGTGTTCTGGGCGGTCAGCGCAGTCAGCACTGCCATGCCATAAGTACCGCGGGCGGCAAATGCCTTGAGATCAGCCTGGATCCCGGCACCACCGGAAGGATCGGAGCCGGCGATCGACAGCACGTTGCGGATCATCGGCGGACCTCCCGTATCATCTGGGCAAGGTGGCGGGCAGCCTCTTCAGGATCCGGTTGGCCGCATATGGTCGAGACAACGGCGACGCCCTTGGCGCCGGCATTCAGGCACTCGCCGATGTGTTGAGCCTTGATTCCACCAATGGCGACTGCGGGCAGGGGAGACATGCCGATGAGCTTCGCCAATCCGTCAAAGCCGATCGCCGGTGAGTGGTCGAGCTTCGTATTTGTCGGGAAAACGGGGCCGACACCGACATAATCGACATGGCGTGGGTCTGCGGGTCGGGCATGCTCTCCCCTATCGACGGAGAGCCCGAGAATCATCTCCTTGCCGACGCGGGCGCGAACTTCATCGGCGGACATGTCTTCCTGACCGACGTGGATGCCGTCGGCACCAATCGCAACTGCAGCCTCGACATTGTCGTTGATGATGAGCGGGACACCCGTGCCGGCGAGAGCTGCTTTCAGTGCCATGCCAGTTTCGATCATGTGAACTGTCGAAGCCCTCTTGTCGCGCAACTGAACCATGGTAACACCGCCGCGAACGGCAAGGCGGGTGGTCTCGACCATTCCGATCGGCTCACAAAGATCAGGGTCGAGAACGAGGTAAAGCGAAAGGTCGAACTGTTTCATGCTGCTTCGATCCTTGCCTGAGCATCCAGCGTGGCAGCATCGATCGCTGCCAGTTGATCGAGAAAGGCGACGGAGAACGAACCTGGTCCCGAGGCCTGAGCGGCTGCGGCTTCACCCGCGACCGCGAACAGCGCCAGTGCTGCGACTGTCGCGTCGAGTGGGTTGTCTGGCCGGACGGCAGCGAATGCGCCGACGAGGCCCGTCAATGAACATCCCAAGGCCGTGACCTTTGGCATCAGCGGCGAACCACCATGGATCCTCCAGGAGGTCTGGCCGTCGGTGACGAAGTCGGTTTCGCCGGTCACGGCAACCACGGTACCAAGTTGCTTTGCCAATCCCACCGCAGGACCTTCCGCCGCGCGTGCAGCATCCCCGCTGTCGACACCCTTGCCTCCCGATTTCGTGCCAGCCAAGGCGATGATCTCGGAGGCATTGCCGCGAATGACCGTCGGTTTCAGTGCGACGAGTTCGGCAGTCACGGCGCGACGGTAAGTCGTTGCATAGTGCGCGACCGGATCGAACACCCACGGCTTACCGTGTTCGATCGCCGCCTGCGCAGCGCTTTTCATGCCACCGACCCAAAGAGGCGAGAGCGTACCGATGTTGACGGTCAAGGCACCGGCAATAGATGCGAACTCACCCGCCTCTTCTTGCGCACTGACCATGGCCGGAGAGGCGCCCGCCGCCAACAAGACGTTCGCGGCAATGTTCATGGCAACGAAGTTAGTAATGCACTGGACCAATGGTGCCTGTGCCCGCATCTCTTCGAGCATCTGGCCCGGACTTTGGATTAAAAGCTGCGTCTGCATCATCGCCTTTCTCGGCGGAGCCTGGACGCTTGAGCTCAATCAGAACCCTAACGACTCCCTCCGCCAGCATGATCTGGTTCAGGTTCAAAGGGTGCTTCTCAGCCCGGCATACGCCAGACGCCCCTGTCATCGGTGCAACGCTATCAGAAAGGAAAAGCGACCGCCACATGCATGTTGGGCGATCGCTTCATGTCAACGGGAATACCTGGCGGTTGTCTATCTCGCCGCCCAGTTTGCGCCGCGGCGGAAGATCGTGTTCATCTGCGGCACCTCGAACTCCTTCGCCACGTGGCCGAGCGAGGAATAGAAGACGCGGCCCTTGCCGTATTTGCGCTTCCAGACGACCGGCATCACCACTCCATCGATCCAATAGGCATGTTCGCCGGTAAAGGTGGTGGTGGCGAGCACCTCGTTCGATGGGTCGACATGCATGTAATATTGCTCGGAATGATATGGGAAGTCGGTGATCCCTTCCATGAGTGGATCGTCCCGCTTGGTAATGTTGACGGTGTAGTCGATGACGTTGCCGGGATGGGCCACCCATTGTCCGCCGATGATGAACTGGTACTCGACCGACTCCCGGAATGCATCGCCGGCGCCACCATGGTAGCCTGCGATACCGACGCCATTTTCAACGGCCGCCGCGAGGTTCTTCACCTCCTCCTTCTCGATCTTCGACATTGTCATGATCGGAACAATCAGACTCAGGTCATGGATGGAGGGGTCAGCAAAAGCTTCCGTCGAATGCTCCAGGTAGACCTTGAACCCGTCTCCCTCGAGCATGGTCTTGATCACTTCCGCACATTCCTGTGGCTCATGGCCGCTCCAGCCACCCCATACGATCAAGGCTTCACGCATGCACTTTCCTCCAAAAAGCTACTTGGCCAGTCGGCTATCAACGAGTGAATCGGACAGCGGCGCCGGCCGCTGAACCTTCGTAGTGATTTCGATCGTGCGCCCCTGCTCCGATGCCGTCTGAAAGGCCTCCATGACCTCCAGGACGTGCAGCGCGAGATCACCATTGGCGCGATGCGGCCGATCGGATCGGATGGCATGAGCCATGTCGGCCACACCGATGGAGCGGAAGTTTCCGTCCGCATAAGGGGAGGTGAGGGGTTGTTCCTCGAACTGGCCACCCTTCTTGAGATACTCCACCGGCCCGCCAAACCGGTTTGGGTCCGGCACGATCAGCGTACCTTCCGTTCCGTACACCTCCAACGGCACGTGCTTGTGGCCCGCGACATCGAAGCTCATGCCGATCTGCACGACTGCGCCATTCTCGAAGGCCATGACGCCGGCCACATGGGTGGGCACGTCAACCGGGATGCGCTCGCCGTTGCGTGGCTCGCTGGTGATGACGCGTTCAGAGCGCGGCGTGATGGCAAACCCTGCAACCTTTGACACCGGGCCGAGCAGGTTCACGAGGTCGGTGATGTAGTAGGGCCCCATGTCGAGCATCGGACCGCCGCCAACCTCGTAGTAGAAGGCAGGGTTCGGATGCCACCGTTCATGCCCCGGGCACATGAATGTCGCCGTGCCACCAACCGGCAGGCCGATGACGCCCTGGTCGATCAGGCTCCGCGCCGTCTGGTGGCCGCCACCGAAGAAGGTGTCGGGTGCCGCGCCGATCCGCAACCCCTTGCTGCGCGCGGCATCAGCCAGTTTCTTGCCTTCGGCGAAGTTGATGCCGAGCGGTTTTTCGGAATAGGTGTGCTTGCCCGCCTCCAGCGCCTGCATCGCGACTGCCACATGGGCCTTTGGTACCGTAAGGTTGAGGATGATTTCTATCTGCGGATCCGACAGCAGTTCGTCGATCGACCGTGCAACAAGACCGAACTCCGCGGCGCGCGACTGTGCAAGTTCGCTGTTCAGGTCGGCCAGACCACGAATATCCAAAATTGGAAACTCGGTCGTCATGGCCTTGAGATAGGCACCAGAAATGTTTCCGCACCCGATGATGCCGATTCCGACCCTGTTCATTCATTTCCTCCCTTGAATGTCTTTCAGACGCTTGAGGCTGGCCCGGTGGTGCTCCAGGGCGATTCATAAAGTTCGTAGAGGGCAACGGCGGCAGCGCCCCGAGCCCAGAAATCGTCACCGGAGTTGTCGAACACGAGTTCACTGACGTCGTGCAGCGACGGCGGCATGGCAAGCGCATAAGCATCGCGCAGGCTCTTGAGGAAGGGCTCACCGAGTGCGAGCGAGGAGCCAACGACGATGACCCGTGGCGGCGCAAACAAGGTGACGATGTTGGCGATGGTGAAGCCGATGGTTTCCCCGGCGCGCACTGCAGCAGTAATCAATTGGCTGTCGTCGGCCTCGATCAAGGCCTGGGCGTGCGCCATGCCTCTTCCAAGTCGAACCGCTTCGGCGAAGCGCGCTTCGGAGTGCTGGAAGCTCAGGATCGCTGTCTCGCCGGCCTGGCTAGAGAGGCGCACGACACCTTCGCTATTCATGCCGAGCACGAGGTCGCCAAGGTTGTGGCTGAGGCCCCCGGCGCCACGGAACACGCGGTTGTTGTGGAGCACGCCAAGCCCAAGCGTCTGCTCCAGCGAAACCAGCACCATGTCTTCAAGATCGCGCGCGCGCCCAAACCAATGATGGCCGAGGGCGATTGCCGTGGCATCGCTTTCCACGATCGTTCGGGTATCAAGCCGCGATGACATTTCCGCAGCGAAATCAACATTGCTGTCGCGCAGAATGGGGCTCGAACGGATATGGCCGCTGCGATGCTCGATAACGCCTGGAAGGCCAAGGCAGATGCTGTGGACGTCCGCCAGCGAAAGCCCCGCATCGAGAACGCAACGACGCACGCCATCTTCGACGATATCGGCAACTACGCTGATCGGCTGACGATCGATACGGATGGGTAGGGTGAGGGTGGCGAGCACCGTTCCGCAGAAATCAGTGACTACGAACACCATGCGGTTCGCTGCGATCTTGGCTCCGACCACGCGTGCAGCACCTGGATTGAGCTCCAGCATCACCCGCGGGCGCCCTCGCACGGTTTCGCTGCGGATATCGCCCTCATGGCGTGGCAGGATCAGTCCGTCGTCGAGGAGGGACGCGGTGATGGCCGATACCGTGGTCGGCGAGAGTTGGGTGCGCTCCGAGATCTCGACACGCGCGATCGGGCCATGGCGGCGGATTACATCCAGCACACTAAGGCGGTTCATCGCGCGCATGAGTTCCGGATCTGCAGTCTTCATTTCGCCCTTACATAAACCCGCGCCGGCGGATTTAATCCGGCACGCAAATTAATACACCGTCTTGTAAAGGGCAAAAACGAAGGAACGCAACCGCAAAATCTGCGGCTGACCGCAAATTCTCCCGCCGCAGAACACATTACCGGCACCCTATTGACAGATCAGACCAAGGTGCCGATTATTTTGTACGGATCACGAAATAAAGCTTTGGGAGGAGCACGTTCGATGTCCACGAAGATTTTTAGAAATTCGCTTCGTATCACCACGCTTGCCTTTGCGGGCGGACTGCTCGCCGCCGGCACGGCCGCGGCAGACAGCGTCATCCGCTGGATGCATGTCGAGCAGGTGCCGTCAACGATCGCTGTCTGGTCGCAGATCGCAAAGGATTTTGAGGCAAAACATCCAGGCGTCAAGGTAGAACTGCAGTTCCTGGANAACCAGGCGTTCAAGGCCAAGCTNCCGACGCTGCTTCAGTCCGAGGACGCACCGTCGATGTTCTANACCTGGGGCGGCGGCGTGCTNGAGGCGCAATCGGTAACGGGTGCGCTGCGGCCGCTCGACGAGGCGCTNGATGCCAACGGCGGCGAGTGGCGCAATGTCACCAACGCTTCTGCGATCGAAGGTCTGACCTTCGACGGCAAGGTGTGGGCAGCACCGTCGAAGAGCGGTCTCATATCCTTCTACTACAACAAGGACCTGTTCCAGAAGGCCGGCGTTGATGCCTCGAAGATCGAAAAGTGGGATGACCTCCTGGCGGCGGTAAAGACGCTGAAAGACGCGGGCATCACCCCGATCGCCGGTGGCGGACGCGACAAGTGGCCTCTGCACTTCTACTGGAGCTACCTGGCCATGCGCGAAGCCGGCCAGGAAGGCTTTGCCAAGGCGAAGGCTGGGGACGACGACGGTTTTGCCGGCGAGCCTTTCGTGAAGGCTGGCCAACATCTTGCCGAGCTCGGCAAACTCGAACCGTTCCAGAACGGCTATCTTGGCGCCACCTGGAACGACGCACTTGCCGCCTTCGGCGACGGGCGTGCAGCAATGATCCTGAGCTTTGAAAACACGCCGGCCACCCAGGCAACGAACTCCACCGACCGCAAGGGACTGCCGGACGACAAGATCGGCCGTTTCCCGTTCCCGGTGGTTGACGGCGCTCCAGGCGTCGCAACCGACAGCTTCGGCGGACTGAACGGATGGGCCGTGACCAAGAATGCGCCTCCCGAAACCGAGGAGTTCCTGCGCTACATGGGCAGCCTTGAGGTGCAGAAGCTTCTCGCCAAGGAAACCCAGATCATGCCGATCGCCAAGGGCGCGAGCGAAGCGGTCTCCCGGCCGTTGCTGAAGGAAGTGGCCGATGCTCTCGCCAAGGAAACTTGGCACCAGAACTTCCTCGACCAGGATCTTGGGCCGAATGTCGGCGCGATCGTTAACGACATCAGTGTCGAGATTGTCTCCGGTTCGATGGATCCGGCGGATGCTGCCCAGCAGATAGAGGATGCCTTCTCTCTCGAGCGCAAGTAACGCGCTCGCCCGGCGCTCCTGCTCCTCTAAGCTCGGCTTTGGGAGCGCCGGCCCCTGTTCCCGGCCGTGGCATGTGCCCGGCTCAGGAGGTGCGAATATTCATGAGTGATAGCTTGATGCAGGCCAATGCCCGTCGTTCGACAGGAGTGGTGACTGCGCCGCGACGCGGCCGCCGATCACTGGCCCACAGCAAATGGCCGGTGCTGATCCTCTTTCTTCCGCCGGCGCTTCTCGTCTTTACCGTGCTGGTGATCCTGCCGATGGGCGAAGCGGCCTGGTACTCGTTCTTCAACTGGAACGGTTATGGCAGCCCCACGCAGTGGATCGGCCTGCGCAACTATCAGCTTATCTTTCGCAATAGCGCTTTCACCCAGGCATTGATCAACAACGGGCTGATTGTTCTCGTCTCAGTCTGCGTGCAGATCCCGCTGGCGCTGTGGCTTGCGACGATGATCTCCAGCCGGATCAAGGGTGCACTGCTGTTCCGCCTGATCTTCTTCTTGCCCTACGTGCTTGCCGATGTTGCCGCGGGCATGATCTGGCGCTTCGTCTACGACGGCGACTTTGGGCTCGTGGGCGGGATCGCGCATTTCTTCGGCGCCGAGGCGCCCTTTTGGCTGGCTGACCGCGATGTCGCAATGTACGCGATCCTCGGTGTGGTCGTCTGGAAATATTTCGGTTTCCACATGATGCTGTTCATCGCCGGCCTGCAGGCAATCGATAAGAGCGTGCTGGAGGCGGCCGATATCGATGGCGCAACCGGGTTCCAGAAGTTCCGACTGGTGACTCTGCCGCTGCTCGGCTCCACAGTGCGTCTCTCCGTCTTCTTCGGCGTGGTGGGTTCGCTGCAGCTCTTCGACATGATCATGCCGCTCACCGGAGGCGGCCCGTCGAACTCGACGCAGACCATGGTGACATTCCTCTACAATTTCGGGGTGACGCGAATGCAGATCGGCTTCGGCAGCGCCGTCGGTGTCGTGCTGTTCGTGATCTGCGTGACGCTCGCCTTCAGCTACAAGCGGGTCTTCATGCGCAATGACTGATATCTCCGCCGCACAGCCTATCGACGCCGCCAAGGCACCCACATCCGGGCAGCCGGTGCGCCGGTCCACCCAGGTCTATATCTACGTGTCGCTGATCCTGGTCGCCGCGATCGTCATCGTGCCGCTGGTAAGCACCGCACTTGGCGGCTTCAAGACGCTCGGCGACCTGCGGGCGAACCCGTTTGGCCTTCCTGTCGAATGGCAATGGTCGAACTACACCGACATCATCTTCAGCAAGCGCTACTGGCTGCAGATGACCAACTCGCTGATCATTGCGCTTCTGACCGTGTTCCTGACGATCTGGTTCGGCGCGATGGCTGCGTTCTGTTTCGCGCATATCCGCTTCTTCGGATCGTCCTACCTCCTCAACTACTTCCTGATCGGACTGATGTTTCCGGCGGCAACGGCTATCCTGCCGCTCTACATCCGCATTCGTGATCTTGGGCTGATCGATACCTATTGGGGCGTGGTGCTGCCGCAGGTGGCCTTCGGCATGGGCATGAGCATCATGCTGTTTCGCAACTACTTCCGGAATCTGCCTTCGGAACTGTTCGACGCGGCCTTTGTCGACGGCTGCGGGTATCTGCGCTTCTTCTGGCACGTAACGCTGCCGCTTTCCCGCCCGATCATCGCCACCGTCGGCATTATTTCCTTCGTTAGCAGTTGGAACAATTACATCGTGCCACTGATCATGCTGAACTCAGAGAGCCGTTACCCCTGGCCGCTCGGGATCATGATCTATCGTGGCGAATTCAGCACGGAATGGCAGCTGGTTCTTGCCTTCATTACGCTCACTATCCTGCCGACGATCATCGCATTCTTCCTGGCACAAAAACACATCATCGCTGGCCTCACCGCCGGCGCCGTAAAATCCTGATCCCGATCTGGAGCAGAGCATGGCATCCGTTGAACTGAAGCAAGTCCGCAAAGCCTACGGCGCCTTTGACGTCATCCATGGCGTCTCCTTATCCATTCATGACGGCGAATTCATTGCGCTCGTGGGCCCTTCCGGCTGCGGAAAGTCCACGCTGCTGCGCATGATCGCGGGGCTTGAGGAAATCACCGCGGGCGAGATCGTCATTGGCAACACGGTCGTCAATGAACTGACACCCCGCGAACGCAACATCGCGATGGTGTTCCAGTCCTATGCACTCTACCCGCATATGACGGTCGCCGAGAACATGGGGTTCAACCTGCGCCTTTCCGGCACGCCAAAGCCGGAAATTGCCGAACGGGTCAACGAAGCCGCGCGCATGCTGGATCTCCTGCCGCTTCTGGACCGCAAGCCGGCCAATCTCTCCGGTGGCCAAAGGCAGCGCGTTGCCATGGGACGAGCGATCGTACGCAACCCGGCCGTCTTCCTGTTCGACGAACCTCTGTCCAACCTCGATGCCAAGCTGCGCGTGCAGATGCGCTCCGAGATCAAGACGCTGCACCAGAAGGTCGGCACGACCTCGATCTATGTCACGCACGACCAGATCGAGGCGATGACGCTTGCCGATCGTATCGTGGTCCTGAACCAGGGACGGGTGGAGCAGGAAGGAACGCCGATGGAGCTATATCGTCGACCGGCAAATCTGTTTGTTGCCGCCTTCATCGGTTCGCCTGCGATGAACCTTCTCGATGGCGTTGCCGATGGAGAGGACGGAGAGGCGGCGGCGCGCCTGAGCGATGGCACTTCCATCAAGCTCGACCCGCGCCACAAGCTCAAGCGTGGCCAGCCGATCAAGATCGGTCTGCGCCCGGAGCACCTGAATCCGAAGCAGGACGGTACCAAGCTGTCTGGCCGAACGCTGCTGATCGAGCCCACCGGCGCGCAAACGCACGTGGTTTTCGACCTGGCGGGGCAGGGCGTGACCGCCATCGTTGATGGGGAGTACCCAGTGCGATACGGCGCACCGTTCGAAGCTCATATCCCGGCCGACCAAGTGCATGTGTTCGACAGCCAGTCCGGCGTCGCCCTTTAATGCGCTTCATGGTGCCGCCGGAGAGCGAGCCACCACAAGACCCTGGTGAAGAAGAAGGTCCCAACACGGTGTGAGTTCCACGACGTGCCGGGAAGCAAGGGCCTCCCGGTAATGATCTTCGATAATATGCCGTGCGTCAGTTGAAGGACACTTCGGCCGCAAGACGCCTGCGGTCGCTTCAACCGCTTCCTTGGTTTTCGGCGTCATCGGCGGAACGGTGCGGCCCGGAACCGCGCCGATCTGGATGTGCTTCGTCGCTTGCCTGTCGAGCAGCCAGGGAAAGGGGTTACTGAAATCGAGCGTCATGAGGCTTGCAAGCTTCACCGCATTCGCCGCCTCGAACTTCAGGATCGCCTCTACAGCGTGACTGGCCGACATGATCCAGTAGAGCTGAAAATCGAGGTTCGAGTAATAGTGCCAGTTCGGCAGATCCGTGTAGACGTGACCATGGTTCTGGTAGTGCGTCTCCAGGTACTGCGCGTGGCCGATAATATCGGCGCGCGAGCGCACCTGCTGCATGTTCTTGACGAGGGGCAGGTCGAGGGCCGCATAAGACGGGCTGACCATAGCAGACCGGATTGTCCGATGCGCCACCTTCGTGGCAGTCGGGATCGTGGCGAAGGCCGCCAGCACCAGCACGGTCGTCTTGAGGCGAGGGTTGAGGTGACCGAGACGTGTCCACAACATCACCAGGATCGGCCAGATGAAGATGAACTCATGGCTGCCGGTGTTTTGCGTCTCGAACATCCAGCCGCCGAACAGGGCAACACAAAGCCACCAGACGCCTTGATCGAAAGAGCGGGTATCGCTCTTACCGTGCTTCCAAGTATTCCACGCCAGCACGAGAACAAGCAGCCCTGCGGGGATCAGAACATCGAGTTTTGCAGAAGCCGTCGACACGGACCGCGGCAGCATCGACCCGTCGTTCATCTCCACGAGTTGCAGGATCTCGCGGACATAAGCCGAAATCATGCCCGTCGGCAGCTCTAGGAGGGCAAGCGCACCGACGAAGAGCGACGCTGCGAGCACGCTGTGACGGAGAGAAACCTTTCCGGCGAGGAGCGCCTGCAACCCGAGCAACCCACCGACAAGGAACCCGGTGACCTTGGTCAGGAACAGGGCGAGCATGACGGCTGCCAGAAACACAGCCATCTTCCGGCTGTCCTGCAGGAACAGGAGGCCGGTGGTCATGACGTAAAGCAGGATGACGGCGTGCCGGTTATAGACCCCGAAGCCGTCGAGGCCCGGGTCCGGGTGGAAGGCCTGAACATTGGCCGGCGACACCGCGAACAACAGGAACGGCACGACGAGGGCCAGGGTGAGGAGACGGTTTTCGCGTGCAACATCTGCGACCGCCAAGGTCATCAACGGCACGGCCACGACGAGCATGCACCATTGCGCAAGCAGGAGCGGCTGGGCGTTCTGGAAAAGGCGCAGGCCCCAGGCGAACAGGTAGTACCCGAGTGGCCCAACTGGCGTAAGGAAATCGACAGCGGGCACCTGCCCGTTCCAGATCCGCTGGGCTGCATCCAGGTAAAGATAAGTATCCCAGTACATCGGGCCGATTGGGATCGACACGGGCAGAATGAGCAGGATCACCAGCGGGATCATCGCAACTGCAAGCCAGGCGACAGGAGAGGCAAGCAGAAGGCCCGCGCCTTTGATGTCCCGCATTCAGTGGATCCTGCCTTCCTCGAGTACCGATAGAGCCTGACCAAGAAGCCCTCGCAATGAAAGGAATGGTTACGGGTTATTTGCTGACAATTTGTTAGCTTTCGCGGGGCCCTGCGTTGCTTCTTGTTGTGAAGCTTGATGGCCCCGTTTCCCCCTGTTGCTATTCGCGCGCCGGCGGCTAACATCCGGCACAGGGAGGATGTGAACATGCCAGAGTTGGACTTCGGCCTGAGTGAAATGGCCGATGCCATTCGCGACACCACGTCTCGTTTTGCCAGCCAGGAAATCGCACCCATTGCAGCGGAGATCGACCGGGAGGATCGCTTTCCCCTTGAACTATGGCCGGAGCTTGGCGGCTTGGGGCTGCACGGGATCACTGCTGAAGAAGAGTATGGAGGGCTGGCACTTGGTTATCTCGAGCACGTCGTGGCTTGCGAGGAAATCAGCCGTGCCTCGGCTTCCGTCGGCCTATCTTATGGTGCCCATTCAAACCTTTGCGTGAACCAGATCTCGCGCTGGGCCACGCCGACGCAGAAAGAGCGTTACCTGCCGGACCTGATCTCGGGGAGGCATGTCGGCAGTCTTGCCATGTCGGAGGCAGGATCGGGATCCGATGTCGTTTCGATGCGCCTGCGCGCAGACAAGGTGCAGGGCGGCTTCCGGCTCAATGGCACGAAATTCTGGATCACCAACGCTGCTTATGCCGAGACGCTGGTCGTCTATGCGAAGACGAAGCCGGATGCGGGCGCGAAAGGCATCACGGCCTTCCTGGTCGAGAAGGGCTTTGAAGGCTTCTCGACCGGCCAGAAGATTGACAAGGTCGGGATGCGCGGCTCGCCAACCGGCGAACTGGTCTTCAACGACTGCTTTGTACCGGAAGAGAATATACTGGGGCCGCTCAACGGCGGCGTCGGCGTCCTCATGTCGGGACTGGACTACGAACGCGTGGTGTTGTCGGGCATTCAGCTTGGCATCATGCAAGCCTGCCTCGATGTGGTCCTGCCTTACGTCCGGGAGCGGAAACAGTTCGGCACGCCGATCGGAAGCTTTCAACTGATGCAAGCCAAGGTGGCGGACATGGTGGTCGCGCTGAATTCGGCGCGGTCCTACGTCTACACCGTCGCAAAGGCTTGTGACGCCGGCAAGGTGACCCGCCATGATGCCGCGGCCGCCATTCTTTATGCCTCGGAATGCGCGGTAAGGGTTTCCGAGCAAGCGGTGCAGGCCCTCGGGGGGGCCGGCTACACCAAGGACTGGCCGGTGGAGCGCTTTTGGCGCGACGCCAAGCTTCTCGATATCGGCGCAGGCACCAACGAAATCCGACGTATGCTTATCGGCCGCGAAGTGATCGGCGGCAGCGAAGGGCAGGCCAGATGACCGTGATCCAGAGCATGGTTGATGCGGCGAGCGAGACCTTCCGCCAGAACGCTGCCCACAACCGGCGCCTCGTTGAGGAACTGAAGCGAAAAGTAGCCGCTGCCGCCCGCGGCGGACCGGAGAAACATCGTGAGCGGCATGTAGCACGCGGAAAGCTGCTGCCGAGGGATCGCGTCGACCGCCTTCTGGACCCCGGCTCGCCGTTCCTCGAAATCGGCCAGCTTGCGGCCAACGGCATGTATGACGATGAGGCGCCCGGCGCCGGCCTGATCGCAGGGATCGGCCGCATCTGCGGTCGCGAATGCATGATCGTTGCACATGACGCGACGGTCAAGGGCGGCGTCTACTTCCCGATGACGGTGAAGAAGCACCTTCGGGCGCAGGAGATTGCGTCTGAGAACCGGCTGCCCTGCATCTACCTCGTTGACTCCGGTGGAGCGAACCTGCCGCACCAGGCTGAGGTATTCCCGGATCGCGACCACTTCGGCCGTATCTTCTACAACCAGGCGCAAATGTCGGCCGCAGGTATCGCGCAGATTGCCTGCGTGATGGGAAGTTGCACGGCCGGCGGCGCTTATATCCCGGCCATGTCCGACGAAACGGTCATCGTGCGCAACCAGGGTACGATCTTCCTGGCGGGACCACCGCTGGTGAAAGCCGCGACCGGGGAGGTCATCTCGGCCGAAGAGCTCGGTGGCGCGGAAACCCATGGCCGACGCTCGGGCGTGGTGGATCACATAGCCGAAAACGATGAGCATGCGCTCCTGATCGTTCGTGAGATCATCGCGACTCTCAACAAGCCCAAGCGCATGGACGTGGAGCTGGCGGAACCCAGGCCGCCCCGGTTGGACCCGCAAGAACTCTACGGATTGATTCCTCCTGATGTGCGCACACCCTACGACGTTCGCGAAGTCATCGCGCGTATCGTGGATGGATCCGAGTTCCAGGAGTTCAAGGCGCTTTACGGCACCAGCCTTGTCTGCGGTTTCGCGCGGATATGGGGTATACCGGTCGCCATCCTGGGCAATAGTGGCGTGCTCTTTTCCGAAAGTGCGCTGAAAGGCGCTCATTTCATCGAGCTCGCGTGCCAGCGCCACATTCCGTTGCTGTTTCTCCAGAACATTTCCGGCTTCATGGTGGGCGGCAAATACGAGGCCGAAGGTATCGCCAAGCATGGCGCAAAGCTCGTGACGGCGGTGGCAACTGCCTCGGTTCCGAAGATCACCGTGCTGATCGGCGGCAGCTTTGGTGCGGGGAACTACGGCATGTGTGGGCGCGCCTACCAACCGCGTTTCCTGTTCACCTGGCCGAATTCGCGAATTTCCGTCATGGGCGGTGAACAGGCAGCGTCGGTTCTTGCGACTGTGCATCGGGATGCCGAAACCTGGAGCGCAGAGGACGCCGAAGCCTTCAAGGCACCGATCAGGCAGAAATATGAGGACGAGGGAAATCCGTATTACGCGAGCGCGCGTCTTTGGGATGACGGCATCATTGACCCGGCGCAGACCCGCGACGTTCTGGGGCTTGCGTTCAGCGCCGCCCTGAACGCATCAATTCCCGAGCGAGCGCAGTTCGGCGTGTTCCGGATGTGACCTTTATGCTTGCCGATGTTCCCGGAATGATGCACTGGACCAGACCATGATCGACAGCCTGCTGATCGCCAACCGCGGCGAGATCGCCAGAAGGATCATCCGAACCGCCCGGCGGCTCGGCGTGCGGACAATCGCTGTATATTCCGAAGCTGACCGCGACATGCCGTTCGTTCGCGAAGCCGACGATGCCGTCTGTATCGGCGCTGCGCCAGCACGTGAGAGTTATCTGCGTCAGGACCGCATCTTGGAGGCTGCCAAGCAAACGGGCGCCCAAGCCATTCATCCGGGCTATGGCTTTCTTTCCGAGCATGCGGATTTTGCCCAAGCCGTCATCAACGCCGGGTTGGTCTGGGTCGGCGCGCCTCCCGCGGCAATCCGGGCGATGGGGCTGAAGGATGCAGCGAAAGAGCGGATGATGGCCGCGGGCGTGCCCGTGACACCAGGATACCTCGGACAAGATCAGGATCCCGATCGTCTACAACGGGAGGCGGACGCGATCGGTTATCCCATCCTCATCAAGGCCGTTGCCGGCGGTGGTGGCAAGGGCATGCGCCGTGTTGATACCGCAGCAGGTTTCGCCGCCGCTCTCCAGGCCTGCAAGCGCGAGGCGGCGTCTTCCTTCGGTGACGGTAGGGTGCTGCTGGAGAAATATATCCTTTCGCCGCGGCACATCGAGGTGCAGATCTTCGGCGACACCCGCGGGAACGTCATCCATCTCTTCGAGCGCGACTGCTCGCTGCAGCGCCGCCACCAGAAGGTGATCGAAGAAGCGCCGGCACCTGGAATGGACGCTGAAACCCGCAACGCCGTCTGCGAGGCAGCCGTGAAGGCTGCCAAAGCCGTGGGGTATGTGGGCGCCGGGACGGTCGAGTTCATCGCCGATGCGTCGGAAGGTTTGAGGCCCGACCGCATCTGGTTCATGGAGATGAACACGCGGCTGCAGGTCGAACATCCTGTCACCGAAGCAATTACCGGACAGGACCTGGTGGAGTGGCAGTTGAGGGTCGCCGCCGGCGAACCTTTGCCGTTGAGACAGGATGACCTCCAGATGACGGGCTACGCCATCGAAGCGCGGCTTTACGCCGAGAACCCGACGAGGGATTTCCTGCCATCCATCGGCCGGTTAGAGCACCTTCGGCTCCCGAACACCATTCGCGTCGACAGTGACGTGGAAGAGGGCGGCGAGATCACCTCCCACTACGACCCGATGATCGCAAAGCTGATCAGCCACGGCTCCAGCCGCCGGGAAGCCGCACTCAAACTGGCGCAAGCGGTTGCAGCGGTCGAAGTCTGGCCCGTCAAGACCAATGCGGCCTTCCTTGTGCGGGCGCTGCAGCACGCCAGCTTCCTATCTGGGGGGCTGGACACGGGGTTCATCGAACGGAACACAGCGGAACTCATTCCTCCCGAGGAGCCGAACGACGCCGTGCTGCAGGCCGCGGCCAACGTAATCATCAGCCACGACAAATCGGATCCTTGGACAGCGCTATCTGGACTTCGTCTCAATGCCGAACCGCAACGTACGGTTTCGGTACAGGTAGGTTCGAGCGTGTATAGGGTCGAGCTAGAGCCGAAACCTAAGGCTGGGACGGTCGCCGATGGCGTGCTGTTTATGGATGGTGGCGCCTGGTCGTTTGGCATCCCTCGCGCTGACAGTGCGATGAATGCCGGTGCGGCTGTTGATGGAGCCGTGATGGCGCCAATGCCTGGCACGGTAATCGCTGTCCATGTGGCCGAGGGGGATCATGTGACACGCGGCCAACCGCTTCTCGTGCTGGAGGCGATGAAGATGGAACAGGCTCTAGTGTCGCCATTCGACGGCACCGTCGCGGAATTGAAGGTTACTACGGGAGGCCAGGTCGCCGAAGGCAGCCTTCTTGTTCGTGTTGAAGGAGGTGCGTGATGGCAGGCCGATATTTCGAAGATTGGAGCATTGGCGATCGCCTGTCGCATGAGATCCGCCGAACGGTCACCGAAACGGACAACCTCCTGTTTTCGACCATGACGCATAATCCGCAGCCGCTGCATCTCGATGCAGAGGCCGCCAAGGCGAGCGAGTTCGGTCAAATCCTTGTCAATGGCACGTTCACCTTCGCCTTGATGATCGGGCTCTCGGTCGGCGATACGACGCTCGGCACACTGGTTGCGAACCTGGGCTACGACAAGCTCGTGATGCCGAAGCCCGTGTTCATCGGCGACACAATGCGGGCTCAGACAGAGGTGGTCGAGACAAGGGCGAGCAGTTCCCGGCCGCAGGCCGGCATCGTCACCTTTCAGCACGAGCTCCTGAACCAGCGGGATGAAGTCGTATGCCGCTGCCTTCGTTCGGCGCTCGTCCAAAGGAAGCCGGCATGATGCTGCGTTCGCTGCTCTTCGTGCCGGGCGATCGTCCGGAACGCATGGAAAAGGCGCTGAAGGTGGGTGCCGATGCCCTGATCCTGGACCTTGAGGACTCGGTCGCGTTGGAGGCGAAGCCACAGGCGCGCGCCGCCGTCGCTACGTTCCTTAGGTCGGCTCCACGCGGTGTGAAGCTCTTCGTGCGTGTGAACCCACTGGATAGCGGCCTTGTCGACGATGACTTGGCCGCCGTTCTCGACGCTAGTCCCGATGGGCTTGTTTTGCCTAAAGCCGAAGGCGCGGAAAGCATCGAGGCGCTTGCTGCCCGATCTTACAGTATCCCGATCCTGCCGATCGTCACCGAAACACCGTCTGCCATCTTCAAGATCGGCAGCTATGCCAGCGTCGAAAACCAGTTATTGGGGCTCACCTGGGGTGCGGAGGATCTTCCGGCCGCCATAGGCGCGTCGACCGCGCGCGACGAACATGGACGCTATCTACCGCCTTATGAACTTGTGCGGTCACTGACGCTGTTCGGCGCCCATGCGGCCAATGTACCCGCCATCGAGACGGTTTATCCGTCGTTCCGTGACTTGGAAGGATTGCGGACCTACGCGAGGAATGGCCGTAGGGACGGATTCACCGGCATGATGGCGATCCATCCGGACCAGGTGCCGATCATCAATGAGGCGTTCAGCCCAAGCGACGAAGAGGTCGCGCATGCCAAAGCGGTTATTGCCGCCTTTGAGGCCAATCCCGGCAAGGGCGCACTGCAACTGGACGGGCGGATGATCGATCTGCCACATCTGAAGCTGGCGCGAAGACTGCTACGCTCCGTGGCGGAGCAGGAATAACAGCGTCACGCATGCGTGGAGAACGCGCTCGCGCGCTGCTTCGCCCTGGAAAAGGTTCAAAAAGAAAGGGGCGGGACACAAGTCCCACCCCCGCCTTAATTTCCTAATCAGAGAACGCTGACGTTCTCAGCCTTGGACTTGCCCGTCTTACGGTCCTGGCCAAGCTCGTAGCTGACCTTCTGGCCGTCGCGCAGCGCCTGGCCGCCGAGTGCCGAAATGTGCACGAAGACATCCGCGCCACCATTGTCTGGTGTGATAAAGCCGAAGCCCTTATCCTGATTGAAGAACTTCACGGTACCGGTTGCCATAGATATCCTCGTGTTTCGAAGGCTTCATCCTGAAGCCTGTTGGTTTGGGCAAGCAAGTTGCCCGAGAGGCATAGCATGTGGCTTACAACCGGGGAAGGGGGCTCTTCTATGCTTGTCGGAGCACATTGCCTACTTGTCAGATGGGTATGGTTGCCTGCCGGACGCCACCAAGGCGCCCGGCAGAGCTATGGTTACTGCTTGGCGTCGGCCCAGCTCTTGACGAGCTCGTCATAGTTGACGGTGACGGGCTTTTCCTTCTCGTCCTTGATCGGCAGCTGCGGCGCCAGGTTGCCCTTGGCCACGGCGTCCTTGTTCCAGTACTCGAGGTCGTGCTCTTCGGCGAGTTTCGGCCCCATGTCCTTCTGCACGCCGGCACGCTCAAGACGCTGCAACACCTTCTCCTGCTCGGCGCAGAGCGAGTCCATGGCTTCCTGCGGCGTCTTTGCGCCGGAGGCCGCATCACCGATCGCCTGCCACCAGAGCTGTGCAAGCTTCGGATAGTCGGGAACGTTCGTGCCCGTCGGGGACCACTGGACGCGTGCCGGAGAACGATAGAACTCGATGAGACCGCCGAGCTTAGGTGCGCGCTCCGTGAAGCTCTCGTGGCGGATCGAGCTTTCGCGGATGAGGGTCAAGCCGACATGGCTCTTCTTCACGTCCACGGTCTTCGAGGTCACGAACTGCGCGTAAAGCCATGCGGCCTTGGCGCGATCGTCAGGCGTGGACTTGAGCAGCGTCCAGGAACCCACATCCTGATAGCCGAGCTTCATGCCGTCCTTCCAGTATACGCCGTGGGGCGAGGGGGCAAAGCGCCACTTCGGCGTTCCGTCCTCGTTCATCACGGGCAGGCCGGGCTTGACCATGTCTGCGGTAAAGGCCGTGTACATGAAGATCTGCTGGGCGATTTCGCCTTGTGCCGGCACCGGACCGGATTCGGAGAAGTTCATGCCCTGCGCTGCCGGAGGAGCATAGGCCTTCATCCAATCCAGATATTTCTGGATGGAATAGACGGCCGCCGGACCGTTGGTATCACCACCACGTGCGACGCAAGAGCCGACCGGCTGGGACTGCTCGTTGACCTTGATGCCCCATTCATCGACGGGAAGGCCGTTCGGCAGGCCCTTATCACCGTTGCCGGCCATGGAGAGCCAAGCATCGGTAAAGCGCCAGCCGAGCGACGGATCCTTCTTGCCATAGTCCATATGGCCAAAGACCTTCTTGCCGTCGATTTCGCGGCCGGTGAAGAACTCGGCGATGTCTTCGTAAGCCGACCAGTTGACGGGCACGCCAAGGTCGTATCCGTACTTGGCCTTGAAGTCGGCTTTGTTCCTCTCATCGTTGAACCAGTCGTAGCGGAACCAGTAGAGGTTGGCGAACTGCTGGTCCGGCAGCTGGTAGAGGTCACCGTCCGGAGCGGTTGTGAACTTCAGGCCGATGAAATCTTCCAGGTCGAGATCGGGGTTGGTGACGTCCTTGCCCTCGTTCTCCATCCACTTGGTCAGCGAGCGGGCCTGCTGGTAGCGCCAGTGCGTACCGATCAGATCGGAGTCGTTGACATAGGCATCGTAGACGTTTTCGCCCGACTGCATTTGTGTCTGCAGTTTTTCGACAACGTCGCCTTCGCCGATCAGGTCGTGGGTGATCTTGATGCCGGTGATCGCGGTGAAGGCGGGCGCCAGAACCTTGGATTCATATTCATGCGTGGTGATGGTTTCAGACACCACCTTGATGTCCATGCCGGCAAAAGGCTTGGCAGCATCGATGAACCACTGCATTTCCTTTTCCTGATCGGCGCGAGAAAGCACCGACATGTCGCCGATTTCCTTGTCGAGGAACTGTTTCGCCTCCTCCATGCCGGCCATGGCGGATCCCGCCAGGGCAAGCAGTATGCCTGCTGTCGATGTCAGAAGATGCCGTCGCATATCGAGTCCTCCCATTGATGCGATTGCAGTTCACCATTTCTGGCAGCGGACCTCCTCCGCCACCAATTCACAGGGTTTCAGACAAAGCGGAACACGCCGATCGCGTAGACCACCGATAGTCCCAGAGCCCACCAAAGATTGGGTCCGACAAACCCAAGCCAAGCCAGATGAATGAAGGCCGCGCCAAGCAGCGAGATGAAGAGACGGTCGCCGCGGGTCGTCTCGAAGCGCAGGACGCCCACCCTTGGAGCACCGCCCGGCGAGAAGTACTCCCAGACGCCCATGGCGGCGATCAGCACCAGAATGGTGATGAAGAACACGGCCGTCGGCAGGGTCCACGCCATCCATCCGAAGCTCATGCTCGCTCTCCCTCAAACTCGGCCAAGGGCAAAACCCTTGGCGATGTAGTTGCGGACGAAATAGATCACCAAGGCACCTGGGATGATTGTAAGCACCCCGGCTGCGGCCAGCACGCCCCAATCCATGCCCGAGGCGGACACTGTGCGCGTCATGATAGCGGAAATGGGTTTCGCCGCCGTAGTCGTCAGCGTGCGGGCCAGCAGGAGCTCTACCCAGGAGAACATGAAGCAGAAGAAGGCGGCGACACCGATGCCCGAGGCGATCAGCGGCATGAAGATCTTGATGAAAAAGCGCGGGAACGAGTAGCCGTCGATATAGGCTGTCTCGTCGATCTCCTTCGGTACGCCCGACATGAAGCCTTCGAGGATCCAGACGGCGAGCGGCACATTGAACAGGCAGTGCGCCAAAGCGACTGCAATGTGGGTGTCGATCAGGCCAAACGCCGAATACAGCTGGAAGAAGGGCAGGGCGAAGACTGCCGGCGGCGCCATTCGGTTGGTCAACAACCAGAAGAACAGGTGCTTGTCGCCGAGGAACCGGTAGCGCGAGAAGGCGTAAGCAGCCGGAAGTGCCGCTGCCACTGAAATGATCGTGTTCAGAACGACGTAGAGGATCGAGTTGATGTAACCGTTGTACCAGGACGGATCAGTGAAAATCACCGCGTAGTTCCGCAAGGTCGGGTTCTGCGGCCAGAGCGTAAAGGCGCCGGTAATCTCGGCATTTTCCTTGAAGCTCATGTTGACGAGCCAGTAAATCGGCAGCAACAGGAACAGGATATAGAGGGTGGACACCACCCAGGAGTAGCTGCCCGCCGGCTTGTACTTCTTTGCCTCAGCCATCGTCGCGACCTCCCTCTTCAGCATCGCTGCTCGTCATCACCGTGTAGAAGACCCACGAGAGCAACAGAATGATCAGGAAGTAGACGATGGACATGGCCGCCGCAGGCCCGAGGTCGAACTGGCCAACCGCCATCTTGACGAGGTCGATCGAAAGGAAGGTCGTGGAGTTGCCCGGCCCGCCGCCCGTCACAACAAAGGGTTCCGTGTAGATCATGAACGAGTCCATGAAGCGAAGCAGAACGGCGATCAGCAGCACCCGCTTCATCTTCGGAAGCTGGATGTAGCGGAAAACGGCCCAACGCGACGCACCGTCGATCTTTGCGGCCTGGTAATAGGCGTCAGGGATGGACACGAGGCCGGCGTAGCAAAGAAGCACGACAAGGCTCGTCCAATGCCAGACGTCCATGACGATAACAGTGATCCAGGCATCGATCGGGTCGCGGACGTAGTTGTAGTCGATCCCAAGCGAAGCGAGGGTGCGTCCAAGGAGCCCGATATCGACGCGGCCAAACACCTGCCAGATAGTCCCGACGACGTTCCACGGGATGAGCAACGGCAGGGCCATCAGGACGAGGCAGACCGGCACGCCGATACCCTTTTTCGGCATGTTGAGAGCGATGAAGATCCCGAGCGGGATTTCAATCGCCAGGATGATAAAGGAGAAGAAGAGATTGCGGCCGAGCGCATCCCAGAAGCGGTCGGAATGAAGGATCTCATCGAACCAGTCCGTGCCGGCCCAGAAGAACTCGTTATTCCCGAACGTGTCCTGCACCGAATAGTTGACCACCGTCATCAGTGGGATGGCAGCGGAGAACGCCACGAGCAGAAGAACCGGCAGGACGAAGAACCAGGCTTTGTTGTTGTAGGTCTTGTTCATGGTCAGGCCCTCTCCTCGACGCGCCAGGAATTGGCGTAAAGGTTCAAGCCTGCCGGATCGAAGCTGACATGTGCGTCCGTCGGGATCTCCGTGTCTTCATTGACGACGGCGGCGATCGGCTGGCCCTGCAACTCGGCCCGAACGATTTTGCGCCGGCCGATGTCTTCCACGCGGGTGACGGTGACGGGCAGACCGCTTTGGCCGAGGCGTATGAACTCCGGGCGAATCCCGACTTGGAGACGATCAGCCGGGTTCACGCTCGGGGCAGCGACGAGATCAAGCCTCTCTTGTCCAAGCAGCACCGCGTTGCCTTCCAGCCGCACCGGCATGATGTTCATGCCGGGCGAGCCGATGAAATAACCCACGAACGTGTGGCGCGGCTTCTCAAACAGCTCTGCCGGCGTGCCGATCTGCACGATCTGGCCCTCGAACATCACGACGACCTTGTCGGCGAAGGTGAGCGCCTCGGTCTGGTCATGCGTCACGTAAACCATGGTGAAGCCGAACTTCTTGTGGAGCCGTTTCAGCTGCGAGCGAAGGACCCATTTCATGTGGGGGTCGATCACCGTCAGCGGCTCATCAAAGAGAATGGCGTTGACGTCGTTGCGCACCAGGCCGCGGCCAAGCGAGATCTTCTGCTTCTGGTCGGCGGTGAGCCCGCGTGCCTTCCGCTTCGACCAGTCGGCGAGATCGATGATGTCCAGCATTTCGCGAACACGGCGGTCTACTTCGGCTTCAGGAACCTTCCGGTTGCGCAGCGGGAAGGCGAGATTGTCGTAGACCGTCATCGTGTCGTAGATGACCGGAAACTGGAACACCTGCGCAATGTTGCGCGCCTGCGTCGAAAGCTCCGTCACATCATTGCCGTCGAAGAGGATGCGGCCGTGCGAGGGGTGCAACAGGCCCGAAATTATGTTGAGCAAGGTTGTCTTGCCGCAGCCGGAGGGCCCGAGCAGGGCATAGGCACCGCCATCAACCCATTCATGATCGACCTCGCGCAGCGCATAGTCAGCATCCGAGACTGGGTTGGGGTTGTAGGCGTGGCGGATCTGGTCGAGGGTGATACTGGCCATGGTCCTACCTCACACTGCCACGGCAATGGCACGGCCATCACGCCCAAAGGCCATCAGGTGCCTCGTGTCGAGAAACACATCGACGTCGCTGTCGGGCTCAAGATCGTGGATGCCTGGCGCGAGCATCACCCATTTCAGGCCACCATAGTCCAGATGAACGAAGCTTTCTGACCCGGTGATCTCGGAGATCTGCGTGCGGGCCTGCAGCCGCGCCGCCGCCGTGGTCTGTTCGGCAAGCCCCAGATGATGCGGATGGAAGGCAATGGTGATAGGGCCGTCATCGACATTCAGAAGGTGCGCTGGAACCGGCAATACATGGCCGTGATGCTGGAATGACGCGCCGGCTTTCTCAACCTCCATGAAGTTGAGGGGAGGATCGGCGAAGGTCTTGGCGGTCGTCAGGTCGGATGGCTGGCGGTAGACCTGCGTCGTTGGCCCGAACTGCGTGACCCTGCCTTCGCTCAAGGTCGCCGTGTTTCCACCCAGAAGCAGGGCTTCCGATGGTTCCGTGGTCGCATAAACGAAGATGGCACCAGATTGCGCAAAGATCTTCGGCAGTTCCTCCCGCAGTTCCTCGCGCAGCTTGTAATCGAGGTTGGCGAGCGGCTCGTCCATCAGCACCAGGCTGGCATTCTTGACCAAAGCACGCGCAAGCGCGGTTCGCTGCTGCTGGCCGCCGGAAAGATGCAGAGGGGTACGATCAAGATAAGGCGTCAGCCGCAGCAGTTCGGCAGCCTTGCGGACCTCGCGTTCTATGTCCGATTTTCCCTTGCCGGCGATGCGCATGGGTGACGCGATGTTTTCGTAGACGGTCAGCAGCGGGTAGTTGATGAACTGCTGGTAGACCATCGCGACATTGCGCTTCTGGACCGGCACGCCGGTGACATCCGAACCATCGAAATGCACGGAGCCTGCGGTCGGCTGGTCAAGACCGGCCATCAGCCGCATCAACGACGTCTTGCCCGAAAGGGTCGGGCCAAGCAGGACGTTCAGTGAGCCTCGTTCGAACGCGAGGTTTGTCGGATGAATGTGATATTCACCGGCAACCATCTTCGCGACATTGCGCAGTTCCAGCATGCCTGTTCCCCCGCCTCCTCACAGCGGGAACACACGCCGTCAACCAGCCATTCGTCCGGCTGGTAATGCGGCCATGTACTCCTCCAACAGCCTCTTACCATTCTCATCCACGCGCAAGCCGTCCTTCGTCCTCCTCCAAAGGACGTCCTCGGCGCTCATCGCCCATTCGTTTTCGATCAGGTAGCGAACCTCCGCCTCATAGAGGTCACCACCGAAATGCTGCCCGAGATCTGCAATACTGGCAGCATTGCCCAACAGAACAGTCGATCGGGTGCCATAACGGCGAACCAGCCGACGGGCATGCTTGTCCGAAAGGAAGCCGTACTTCGCCTTCAGCTTCGCAACCTCGGTTTCGTAGCCTTTCGTCGCGAAATCGCCGCCCGGAAGATGGCTTTGCGCTGTCCACGGTTTGCCCTTGGGACCGATCGCCTCGCCGATCTTCTCCAATGCATGCTCGGCCAGGCGCCGGTAGGTGGTGAGCTTACCGCCGAAAACATTGAGAAGCGGTGCGGCCTCTTCCGTCTCGAGCTTGAGCACGTAGTCGCGTGTCGCTTCCTGCGCCTTGGAGGCACCGTCATCAAAGAGCGGGCGCACGGCAGAATAGGTCCACACGATGTCCTCGCGCCGCACCGGCTCGCGGAAGTACTCGCTGGCCGCCTTGCAGAGATAATCCGTCTCTTCGTCCGTAATCTGGATGTTCTTCGGATCCTCGTTGAAATCGCGGTCGGTCGTGCCGATCAACGTGAAATCACGCTCATAAGGGATCGCGAAGATGATCCGGTTGTCCGGGTTCTGGAAGAAGTAGGCGCGCTCGCCCTCGAACTTCTTGCGGATGACGATGTGGCTGCCCTGCACGAGCCGAACATGCTTGGCATCGTTCTTGCCAAACGCGCTGCGGATGACCTGGTCCACCCAAGGGCCAGCGGCATTGACCAGCATCCGAGAAGTATAGGTGCCCGTTTCACCAGTCAGCGTGTTACGGGTCTCGATGATCCAGACGCCACCTTCACGACGGGCTGAAATGACTTTGGTTCGCGGCAGGATCATCGCACCTTTGTCTGCGGCGTCACGCGCATTCAGCACCACCATGCGCGCGTCATCCACCCAGCCGTCGGAATATTCAAACGCCTTGGTGAAGAGCGGCTTCAACGGTTTGCCAGCAGGGTCGCTGCGCATGTCGAGCGTCGCTGTCGGGGGAAGCAGTTTGCGGCCACCGAGATGGTCGTAGAGAAACAGGCCCAGCCTGATCAGCCAGGCGGGTCGGATGCCGCCCTTGTGGTAGGGTAGGACAAAGCGCATCGGCCAGATGATATGCGGCGCCATGGCCCACAGCACTTCGCGCTCCATCAGCGATTCGCGAACAAGCCGGAACTCGTAATGTTCGAGGTAGCGAAGGCCGCCGTGAATAAGCTTGGTCGCTCCGGACGAGGTGCCCGATGCAAAGTCGTTCATTTCCGCCAGGGCCACCTTGTAGCCACGGCCGACGGCATCGCGTGCGATACCGCACCCGTTGATACCGCCTCCAATGACAAAGATGTCCAGCACGTCTTGGTTCATGTACCTATCGGCTGCCGGAGAGGCAGCGCCCGCTGCTCAAATCGAAACTTCAGGAGATTAGAACCGAAATTTTTCGAATGTCAAACGAAAGCTACTGGAGGTACGATCAGGACGCTATTTCGGAGGTTTCGATCAACCTCACGCCGCTCTGCTCGCACATCCCGCGGAACTCTGCCCACTCGCATCTATCTGTAATGAAGGTGTGGATCTGGCTGATCTGGCCGATGCGCACCGGCGCCGTGCGCTCGAACTTGCTTGAGTCTGCAACGAGGATCACGTGCCGCGCGTTGGCAATAATCGCCTGCGCCACCTTCACCTCACGGAAGTCGTAGTCGAAGATCGATCCATCTGGATCGATGGCGGACGCACCAATAACGGCATAATCCACCTTGAACTGCCGGATGAAGTCGACTGCTGCTTCGCCAACGATGCCGCCATCAGACTGGCGCACCACACCGCCGGCGATGACCACATCAATATCATCAACCAGCCGCAAGGTATTGGCGACATTTATGTTATTGGTGACAACCATCAGTTCCGTGTGGTCCACGAGCGCCTCGCCAACCGCCTCCGTCGTGGTGCCGATATTGATGAACAGCGAACTGTTGTTGGGGATCAGCTGCGCGGCGGCAGCGCCAATTGCCTGCTTTTCCGCCGCCGCCATCTGGCGCCGCGCTTCATACCGCATGTTTTCAGTGCCGCGCGGCAGCGTCGCGCCACCATGGGTTCGGTTCAGCAGTTGCGCATCGCAGAGGTCGTTCAAATCCTTGCGGATCGTCTGCGGGGTGACGGAGAAATGGACCGCCAGATCATCCACCAGCACGCGCCCAGCGGATTTGGCCATCTCGATGATCTTCGCCTGGCGATCGGAAAGGAACATGATGCCCCCGCTATTCATTTCTGTTTCGTTTTAGCTCATATGCAGCGAAACGCAATGAAACTGAATACCGGAAGAAAAGCGTGCCGCCATCGCACCTTCGTTCGCAAGCCATGAGACAGGGCAAAAACGTCGCGGGCAGTTGCGAAAAGAATCGCCGGCGCCCATCTGTGAGCCATGCCTAAAACGAGAAAACAACGGTTCCTACGCGAGCAGTATCGCCGAATGCTCACGTCCAATCAGCATGTCGATCCTCACTGGAGAAACAGCTTCGAGACCTTCTGCGAAGACATTGATCCCTTCACGCCAAACTCGGCGGCGGGGCGCATCATCGCAACCCGAAACCCGCGGCTTGGTTTCATTCCAGGCAACGTCGAATGGCATTGGGAGAACCGGAGAAACCTAAACGCAAAAAAGGACTGACCTCCGAAGGCCAGTCCTCTTCAAATTCTCGTCAGGCAAGAATCAGTTTCGGGCGACAAGTGCCTTTGAGTTTATCCAGCTGTGCCATTGCTCCACCGTTCCGTGGAAGGCATTTAGGTCGATTTTTTCGCTCACGCCATGCGATAGGCCAGATCCGGAATACTGCCAGAAGACCCACTTGCGGCCAGGGTAAACCTTCGAGGGGTGCTGCGCGACGGCGCGCAGCCAGAACGGATAATCCAGGAACTCGCCCTGCAGGTTGTCTTTGTAGAAATCAGGAGCCGTGTAGATGATCGGACGCTGGCCATAGTGGCGCTCGATCTTGTCGATGAACACCTGCATCTTCTCCAGCACGCGGGCGCGGCTGATGCGCTGCTTGCACCGCGAGTCGCCGTTCCATTCCACGTCGATGACCGGCGGCAGTGCATCCGGATCGCGCGGCACATTGCGGATGAACCAATCCGCCTGTTCGCTGGCAACACGGCACCAATAGAAGAAGTGGTAGGCTCCACGCTTAAGGCCCGCTGCCTTGGCCCGGTTCCAGTTGGTCTTGAACATCGGGTCGAGATGATCGCCGCCATCGGTTGCCTTGATGTAGGCGAAGTTCGCCCCCTGGGTCCGCAGCTTGGCCCAGTCGATCTCGCCCTGCCAACGCGACACGTCGACGCCATGTACGGGGTAGTGTTTCGGCGTCACGCGCCCAAAATCGATTGGCTTGGCGTCACGGAACTGGCGGCTATAGATGCGCATCCGCTCGCCACGCCGTGGTGCCGGATCAACTGCAGGGTTATCGGGCATCAGCATGGCGACCGGCCGACCTGTTGGTAGCGGCATGCCCACCGTCGTCTGGCTCGCGAAAGCCTGCGGGGGGCGCTCCGCATTGGCCCAAGCGAGTTGCTCCAGATGCGGTTCACCGGAAGACGCGGGGGAGGCGGAGGCAAGTTGTGGAGATGCCGTTTCTGCCGAGCGGTTCGCGTCGATCCGGCTGCTCTTGCCAACGCCGACGGAGGGAACCGGGGCAGCGGGACGCGCGATGGAGCCGGTTGTTTCCCGGCGCGCGACGACGTCGTCGGACCAGAAGCAACTGGACAAGCTCAGGCATGCAAGAAGGATTGCTGGTGCAGCCGATATTCGCATCTCTAACCCGTACGCAAAACAACAAGAGAGGCAGCCCACGCCGTCGCAAATCGACGAGAATTGCTAACAGAGGATTACCAGGAAATCCTGAATGCAATCTTTACGCGGGGCGTATTTCGCATGCGGGATGGCTAATAAGCGAATTTTAGGGCGGGGAGGGGAGCCGGAGATCCTTGGGATCGCCGGCTGAAATCAGGTCAGAATGTGCGCGAGAGTCGCGCGTCAACGGAATGCCGGTTTCCGCCGCGGATGGCGAAGAACAGGAAGACTGCGCTCCACAGGATGGATTTTTCCGCTCCGGCCAGGCCTTCGGCGCGCACGATGCCGTGGAAATAGACGGTGACGAGGAGCACGACCATCGCCGCAAACGAAGCCGGTCGCGTGAACAAGCCGATCGCGACGAGGATGCCGCCAAAGAACTCGGTCGTGGCAAGCAGCGGCGACCAGAAGACGCCGGGGTAGAAACCGAGGCTCTCCACCATGCCGACCGCGCCAAACGGGTTGACGATCTTCATCATGCCGTGGGTAACAAGCAGAACGCCCGCGGTGACGCGCAGGATCGTCTCAACGATCTGGTCGGTGGAGGTATAAAGCGGCGCCAGAGCTGGTACGATCAGCTTCGAGCGAACTGCGGAATCAAAAGACATGGGAGGACCTTCAGAGGATGTTGAATCAATGAAGCCTTCACATCGCTTCCTCGCTTAATCCTGTCGAGCCAATGGCGATCAAAATCTTGAGCCTGGCAGGTGACATTCTCGTGAAAGAGCCCATACTGCGACAGGAGACCTAGATGACCAAGCCGCGCGTAACGATCTTGTACTGCACCCAGTGCAACTGGCTGCTGAGAGCGGGATGGATGGCGCAGGAACTGCTGCAGACATTCGGCGATGCGCTCGGCGAGGTGGCGCTGGTGCCCGGCACCGGCGGCAATTTCGAAATCAGGCTTGATGGCGAACTACTATGGGAGCGCAAACGCGACGGCGGTTTCCCTGGACCCAAGGAGCTTAAGCAGCGGGTGCGGGATGTGATTGATCCGGACCGCGACCTTGGCCATCTCGATAGAACATCCGCCGCCGAGAAGGAAAGCTGAAAGCCGGAGCGGCGGTCGAACCCTTCATGAAGGATGGAGCATCGACCTTGATGCCGATGCTGCCATGATTGGCGTTTCAGATGCCGTGCCTGTTAGCGCAGGAACAGGACGAGAAGAATGACGATCGGCAGGGGGATACCAAGGAAGCCAGAGAAGAATACCGCGACCCATGTTGTGTCTCCTGTTGTTATGTTGAGGTCTTTGTCTTGCGGGAACTCAACGTCATCAACCGGAAGAGGTTCCTTTAGCCTGTCATGGATGCCAGCATAACATTTGTGACGGCAAGGTCGAATGTCCGCCAGCCTGCAAAAAAGAAATGTCCGAGAAGTCGCCGCATGGGACGAGGACCAGCCCCGATCTGAGCGGCTGATCCCGGTTGCAAGATCAGATCGGGGCGGGTGAGAACCACCCCTCGGCTTTAGCTTTGAGGCTATTCGAACGAGCATTCACTCTGCGGCTTGCTGCCGCAACAGTGCCTTCTCATGTCGCGCGATGATCGCCGGATCGTTCATGTAATCTGTCCGGGGACCGGGTTTCCGGCCACGCGGTTTATAGCCAATCTTCTCGCTGTTGGTCTTTACGTCCGGCTTCGACTGCTGATCCTGGCGTTCCTTGATATAGGCCAGAACATCACCCAGTCGCTTGTTCTCCGTGATCGCCGCATGCGTCACCCGCTGGTCCTTGTCGAACACCGTGTAGGGCAGGGAATACCCTTTCCAACGCACCTCCAGGCGACCGTCCGCATAGGCATAGGTCTCGACATAGCGACCAACCAGCCCCCGCGTCACATCGGTCTCCTGCAGCATGATCCGCTTGCGCTCGAACGAAAACGCCAGCTGCGCTCCGACATAACGTTGCTCGCGCTTGCACAGGATCTCCGCCAATCGGTCCGGCCCCAGATTGATCGGCCGGTGCAAATCATCGGGCCGGGCAGGGACCACCGCAAACCGCCTGTTGTAATCCTCCATGAAGCCCGGCAAGAACGCATTGCCAGCCTCCATATCGTCGATGCCAGCCAGCCGCAGCTCCTTGACCAGCCGATCCTGCAGCGTCCGATTCATCCGCTCGACGCGGCCCTTGGCCTGGCTCGAATTCGCGCAAAGAATCTCGATGTTTAACTCGCAAAGTGCACGCCCGAACTGGGTCATGCCCTGGCCACCCCTGGCATCCTTCTTCGCCACCCGGAACACCGAATGCTTGTCCGAGTAAAAGGCGATCGGTGCGCCGTGACGCTGGAGATAGAGATCTAGCGCCTCGAAGTAGGTGAAGGCACTTTCCGAGCGCACGAAGCGCAATTGCATCAGCCTGCCAGTCGCATCATCGACAAACACCAACAGCGAGCATGGCGGTCCGCGATCCTCGAACCAGCGATGCTCCGACCCATCGATCTGCACCAGTTCGCCATAAGCTTCGCGGCGCAGACGCGGCTGATGAAACGTCCGACGCTGTTTGCGTGACAACCACAGTC
>Ga0065721_10004015_pt1 | contig 47105 bp, 48 predicted proteins | sample Mesricmetagenome_FD_59108 | JGI IMG/M metagenome (GOLD analysis project Ga0065721, IMG submission 59108) | Mesophilic microbial community from rice straw/compost enrichment Sample: eDNA_1 v2 (version 2) | ecosystem: Engineered > Solid waste > Grass > Composting > Bioreactor | place: USA: Davis...
TCCTAGGGCCGGCTCTCACCGGAATTTCCCATCCCCGGACCCAGCCTCCGTTAACGATGCAGAGGCCTCCCGACTGTCGCCGGNCGGTTGATCGTTGCAACCCCATCTCCACCCGGCTGATGAGGGGAGANTAATATGGGGTGATGGGGGTGGGGATAAGTTTTGGTTTTTTGTGGGTTCGGCGTTTGTGGCAGCAGCCCCCTCATCCGGCCCTTCGGGCCACCTTCTCCCCGAGGGGGAGAAGATTGGGCCGGCGTTTGCCCTCTTATTCCTCTCCCCCTCGGGGAGAGGGTGGATCGGCCGCAGGCCGAGACGGGTGAGGGGGGGCGGCAGAGAGCTAAATATTAGATGCCGGTGCGTGGGAGCACCCCCTCCCAGCTTCGCTAGGCCTTACGGCCAAGCTGCGCTACCTCCCCCGTCAAGGGGGAGGTGAAGACGGTGTTTGCCACGGGATCCGTCACCCACCGTTCGTCACCCTCGGGCTTGACCCGAGGGCGTTCAGGATTTGAACCGGCGCCATGGTGCGTGTGGTGGTTCGGTCCGAGGCAGCGCGGTGTGTGGGGAGGCTTCGGCAAGGAAGAGCCCTCGGGTCAAGCCCGAGGGTGACGATTTGTGGTTGGGGCTGGATCGTTCGGCAAACGCGATGCGACACCCTCCCCCTTGCGGGGAGGGCTGGGCTAGGTGTCGTCGTCTTCGTGGGGTTCGTGATCTTCCATGGCGTGGGCGATCATGTCGGTGAGCATGTTGGCGATATGGGCGTCGGCGGCTTCGTAGAAGACCTGCTTGTTGCGTCTGGTGCCGCGGACGAGGCGGGCGGCGCGGAGCAGGCGGAGGTGGTGGCTGACCAGCGACTGGCTGGCGCCGGTGGCCCTGGCGATGTCGCCGACGGCGATGGGGCCTTCGAGGCAGGTCAGGACCACTTTGAGGCGGGTGGGGTCGCCGAGCAGCCGGTAGGTCTCGGCGATGACGGCGAGGTGATTGTCTTCGGGCAGGGGCAAGGCTGGTGTCCCGTTGGGCTTGCTGTGCCTATTACGTAAGGCGGTTCGGCCGAATTGGCCAGTTTGGTCCTCAGCGGTAACCGGCGGCCTGGAGTTCGAACAATTCGGCATAGCGGCCGCCCAGGGCGACGAGTTCTTCGTGGCTGCCCGCTTCGAGAATGGCGCCGTTGTCGAGCACCAGGATGCGGTCGGCCATGCGCACGGTGGAGAAGCGGTGGGAGATGATCACCGCGCTCTTGCCCTGGGCCAGGCCCTTGAAGCGGGCGAAGACCTCGGCCTCGGCCTTGGCGTCGAGGGCGGCGGTGGGCTCGTCGAGAATGATGAGTTCGGCATCGCGCATATAGGCGCGGGCAATGGCCACCTTCTGCCATTCGCCGCCGGACAGGTCGCGGCCCTGCTTGAACAGGCGGCCCAATTGCTGGTCGTAGCCCTGGGGCAGTTTGGCGATGACGCTGTCGGCCAGGCTCTGTTCGGCGGCCTGGTCGATGCGGGCCTGGTCGGCGCGCGCCTCGATGCGGCCGACCCCGATATTGTCGCGGGCGGTGAAGGAATAGCGGATGAAATCCTGGAAGATGACGCCGACATGGGCGTGGATATCCCTGGGATCCATGTCCTTGAGGTCGATGCCGTCAATGGTGATGCGGCCTTCGCTGGGATCGTAGAGGCGGGTCAGCAGCTTGGCGATCGTGGTCTTGCCGGCGCCGTTTTCGCCCACCAGGGCCAGGGTGTCGCCGGCGGGCAGGGTGAAGGAGAGGTTGCGCACCACCCAATTGTCGGTCTCGGGATATTTGAAGCCGACATTGTCGAAGGCGATCCCCTGGCGGATCGGCACCGGAAAGGGCCTGGGCTCGGCGGGCGGCAGCACGGTGGGCTCGATCTCGAAGAAGGAAAAGAGATCGTCCAGATACATGGATTGTCCGGCGATCTGGGTGAAGCCGAGCAGGATGCGCTGGAACAGGCCGTTGAGGCGCAGGAAGGAGCCGGACAGGAAGGCCAGATCGCCCAGGGTGAAGGCGCCGGTTATGGTGCGCCAGACGATGAAGGCATAGGCGGCGTAATAGGCGAGACTCGCAATGCCGGCAAAGAGCGCCCCCCAGGAGGCGCGCAGGATGGCGACGCGGCGGTTTTCGAGGAAGATCTGCCGGGCCAGGGTGCGGAACCGGTCGATGAGATAATCGCCCAGGCCGAAGAGCTTGACCTCCTTGGCGGTTTCGGCGCTGGCCCCGATATGGCGGAGATATTCGATCTCGCGCCGCTCGGGCGTGCGCCAGCGGCTGAGCATATAGGCCAGGGTATTGAAGCGGGTCTCGCCCCAGATGGAGGGGATGAAGCTCAGCGGCAGCAGGAGGATGAGCCAGGGCGCGTAGAGAAAGAGGCCCGCGGCCAGGGTGATGACGGTGAGGATGTCCTGGGCCTGGCCGAACATCTGGCTGAGCAGGGCATTGCGGCCGGCGGCCTGGCGGCGGGCGCGCTCCAGCCGGTCCTGATATTCGGCGCTTTCGAAATGCTGCAGGTCGAGCCGGGCGGCATGGGCCATGAGCTCGATGCTGACCTGGTTGGAATGCAGCTCGGACAGCACCGAATCGACCAGGCCCGTGGCGCGGGCGATGATGTCATTGGCGAGCACCAGCGCGAATTCGAGCAGCAGGAAGCCGATGACCGGATTGAGCAGGCCGGCATCGAACCAGTCCAGCAGGGCGGGGCCGGGCGGTTCGATGGCGGTGAGGCGCACCACTTCGTCGACGATGAGCTTGGCCGTATAGAGCACGGCCACCGGCTGCAGGGCGGCGACGAGGCGCAGCCCGAGGGAGGCCAGGGTCAGCCAGCGGCTGGTGCGCCAGATCTGGGCGATCAGCCGGCCGAGATGCACCAGGTTTTCGAGGCGCTGCCGGAGGCTGGGATTTTCATCGGGGAGGGGCGGCGGACGACGCCCGGGAAGGTCGGTCATGGCGACCAATGTAGTGCTCCGGCGGCCCGCCGGGAATAGGTCCGTTACGGCAAATTGCGCAGGAAGCCGGCGAGGTCGCCGGTGACGTGATGCACATGGGGGCCGGTGGCGCGGCCCAGTTCCCATGCATCGACCTGGTCATGGGCAAAGCCCTCGCCGGGCACGACCTGTACCGTGGCCATGCCCATGTCATGGGGCACGACGAGGTTCTTTTCGAGATCGTCGAACATGATGGCGCGCCTGGGATCGATGCCGTAGCGGGCGAAGAAGCCGTCATAGGCGGCGCGATGCGGCTTGGGCACGAAGGTCATGGCGCGGATGTCGTGCACCTCCTCGAAGAGATCGCCGCCGCCCAGCCGCGACAGGACCGAGCGGGCATGGCCGACATCGCCATTGGTGAGGATGAACTTGCGGCCGGGCAGGGCGCGAATGGCCTCCACCAGGGCGGGATGCGGATCGACCGGGCTATAGTCGATGGCGTGGACATTGCGCAGGAAATGGTCGGGATCGATCTGGTGCCGCTGCATCAGCCCGTTCAGCGTGGTGCCGAAATCGCGGTAATAGTCCTTTTGCAGGGTGCGGGCGGTGTCGAAATCCAGCCGGGTGATATCCATGACATATTGGGTGATGCGGATATCGATCTGCGCGAAGAGATTGCATTCGCGCGGATAGAGCGTGTTGTCGAGGTCGAAGACCCAATCGGTGACGTGGCTGAGGCGGGATGGCGCTGACATGGGCCGATGATGGCAGAAAAAGATGAAGCTTTCATCAGCCGCGATGCAGGGGCCGGCGGCCGGCCCCCGCAAGAAGGCGTTACTGGTTGGCGGCGACCGTCAGGCCGAGGGCCGAGATCAGGCCGGCCGGATTGGCGGCCGCGGCAGCCAGGACCAGGAAGCTGGTGGGGCTGGGCGGCGCCACCTTGACTTCGAAGCTCTGCGGATCGTCCAGGAAGGCATTGGCGGCGGGAACCACCAGCTCGGTCAGGGCCGGAATGCCGGCCTGGCCCACCATGGCGGGAACCATGGGCTTGATGGTTTCGACGAACTGGGCGCGCTCGACGCCGGACTGGGCGGCGAACATGTCGAGCAGGCGGCCGGCAATGCCGGCATCGTCATAGCGCACCGAGGCGCCGACAATGGACAGGGCCTGGGCCATTTCCATGCCCATCATCATCTGCTGGGCCTGGCCTTCCTCGCTTTCCGGATCGAGGTCGCTGGACTGCATGGCGTAAATCTTGTCCAGCACGTCCATGGTGAAGCCGGTAAGATCGAAGGTGAGGTTGAGCGCGCCGATATCGGCGAAGTCGAACAGGGCCTCGTCGACCACCAGGTGCCCGTCGGCCATGGTCCAGTCCATGGACTGGCTGATATTGCCGTTGATCGTGCCCAGGCCCAGGGCCTCGATGATGGCGGCGCTTTCGGCGTCGTCTTCGCTGAAGGTGGCCAGATCGGCCCAGATATTGGTGATCGAGAAGTCGGACTGCACCGATTCCAGGGAATCGTCGTCGGCGAAGGTGAAGTCCGAGGTCATGTCCATGGCGTCGAGCTTGATCACCTCGACCCCGTCGCGGGTGACCACGAGCGGGCCGGTGGCGACGCGGCCGATGGTCTGCACCAGGGCGGCGGCGCTGGTATCGCCTTCGGGCGGCAGCCAGAGATCCTGCGCCACGATGCCGGTGAGGCTCAGATGGCCGACCGGATCGGTGGCGAATTCGGTGTCGATATCGGGAATGGTCAATTCCTCCATCGTATAGCTGCCATCCTCGTATTCGACGACGCCGCTGAAGGTGAGGACGGTGTCGATCTCGGAGGGCTCCTCGTCGAGACCCACGACGGCCATGGTCGCGCCGTCGATGGTCACGGTGTCGCCATCGACACTGGCCGGGCCGAAGGTGAAGTCGTAGCCCATGGCCTTGTAGACCGTCTCGATGCGATCAACGAAGGCCTCCGCATCCAGCGCCATGGCCGGCTGCATCATCGCCAGCGTCGCCAGCCCGGTGGCCAGCATGAGGCCCGTCGTCTTCATCGTCTTGATCATCGTTCTGAGTGTCCCTCGGATCATGAAAGCGCCCGGGTGCACCCCCGGCGAGATTATCAGCAGATTGCCTCTTGTCCGGCCAATTGCAAGGACATAGGGGCCAAAATGCGTCGCTTGTGGTAGACGCGGTATATTTCAACCTAATGTCGCAATACGGCGCAGGTTTCAGGGTAATTCGAGAAATTGCCGATAGGCGGGATTTTCCGTCTCGTCCCAATAGGGGAAGCCGATGGCCTCGATATGGGCGAAGAAATCGGCGCGTGTCTCGGGCGGCACCTGGATGCCCACCAGCACGCGGCCGTAATCGGCGCCGTGATTGCGATAGTGGAACAGCGAAATGTTCCAGGCATCGTTGAGCCCTTCGAGGAATTTCAGCAGCGCGCCGGGCCGTTCGGGAAACTGGAAGCGGAACACCATTTCATGGGCGATGCCGGCCACGCGCCCGCCCACCATGTGGCGCACATGCAGCTTTGCCACCTCGTTGTCGGTCATGTCGGTGACAGCCAGGCCATTGGCTTCGAGCATGGCGATGAGGTCGCGCTTTTCGCCATCGCCGCCAGAGAGCTTCACCCCCACGAAGATATTGGCATTGGCGCCGGGGGCGTAGCGATAGTTGAACTCGGTGATGGCGCGCTGGCCGATCATGCGGATGAAGGCGCGATAGGAGCCGGGCCGCTCGGGAATGGTCACGGCCAGCAGGGCCTCGGCGCGTTCGCCGATCTCGGCCCGCTCGGCGACATAGCGCAACCGGTCGAAATTGACATTGGCGCCCGAATTGATGGCGATCAGCGCGCCCTGGGGCGCATTGCCGTTTTCGATATCGCGCCGCAGGCCGGCCAGCGCCAGGGCGCCGGCCGGCTCGGTGATGGCGCGGTGGTCGTCGAAAATGTCCTTGATGGCGGCGCAAATCTCGTCGGCGCTGACAGTGACGATATCGTCGAGCAGGTCGCGGCAGAGGCGGAAGGTTTCCTCGCCCACCTGGCGCACGGCCACGCCATCGGCGAAAAGGCCGACCTGGTCGAGGGGCACGGGTTTGCCCGCCGCGATGGCCGCCTTCATGCTGGCCGCTTCCTCCGGCTCGACGCCGATGACGCGGATGTCGGGGCGCAGGAACTTGACGAAGCTGGCAATGCCGGCGGCAAGGCCGCCGCCGCCCACCGGCACGTAGATGGCGCCGATCGGCTCGGGATGCTGGCGCATCAGTTCGAGCCCCACAGTGCCCTGGCCGGCAATGACGTCGGGATCGTCGAAGGGATGCACGAAGACATAGCCATGCCGCTCGGCCAGCGCGGTGGCATGGGCGCGGGCGGCGTCGAAGCCGTCGCCGAACAGCACCACTTCGCCGCCCAGGCGCTTGACGGCATTGACCTTGATCAGCGGTGTCGTGGTGGGCATGACCACGACCGAGCGGATGCCCAGCCTTGTGGCGGACAAGGCCACGCCCTGGGCATGATTGCCGGCCGAGGCGCAGATGACGCCGCGGGCGCGTTCTTCGGCGGTGAGATGGACGATGCGGTTATGGGCGCCCCGGATCTTGAAGGAAAAGACCGGCTGCAAATCCTCGCGCTTGACCAGAATGTTCCGCCCCAGCCGCTCGGACAGCAGTTCCATCCTTTCCAGCGGGGTCTGTTCGGCCACCTCATAGACGGAGGAAGTCAGGATCTTGCGGACGTAATCGGTCATGGCTGGCTCTTTGTCAGCGCGGGAATGGTCCGGTGATGGACGCCTGCTGACGCCAAATGTCAACCGGGGCGCGCAATGGTGCAGCCATTCCGCATGGCGGGTGGCTTTTTGCCCCGCCGATGCTTTATGACCTGCCGGAGCATGCCGCTTCCCGACGTGCCCGATCTCGAAGGAAAGTTCATGTCCACCTATGCGGCCGAAACGGCCACGCCACCCGATCCGCGCCGGTGGCTGTCGCTGGCGATCCTGCTGATCGCCAATTTCATGAACCTGATCGACGTCACCATCGTCAATGTGGCCTTGCCCTCCATGCGCGACAATCTGGGGGCCACCGACAGCCAGATCGAATGGGTGGTGGCGGCCTATGTGCTGGCCTTCGCGCTGGGCCTGCTACCCTTCGGGCGGCTGGGCGACATCGTGGGCCGCACGAGCATGTTCCTCTGGGGCGTCGCCGCATTCACCGCCGCTTCGGCGCTGTGCGGGCTGGCGCATAATATCGAGATGCTGATCGGCGCCCGCGTGCTGCAGGGCATTGGCGGAGCCATGATGACGCCGCAGGTGCTGGCCATCGCCACCGTGACCTTTCCGCCGCAGGAACGGGGCCAGGCCTTTTCGCTGTTCGGGCTTTCGGCCGGACTCGCCTCGGTCTGCGGGCCGATCCTGGGCGGCGTGCTGATCGATGCGCAATTGTTCGGGCTCGACTGGCAGCCGATCTTCCTCGTCAACATTCCCATCGGCATCGCCGCCATCATTGCCGGCTGGATGCTGATCCCGCGCCTGCCGGGCCACAAGACGCTCAGCAACGATTATGTGGGGATCGTCCTGTTCGGGCTGGGCATCGTGGCCCTGGTCTTCCCGATCATCGAGGGGCGGGCCTTCGGCTGGCCGGCCTGGAGCTTCGTGATGATGGCGGGGGGCCTGGTGCTGCTGGCGGCCTTCTATTTCTGGCAGGGCCGGCGCGCCGCGGCGGGGCGGCCGCAATTGCTCAATTACGACCTGCTGCGCAATCGCGACTACATGTTCGGCGCCTTCGTGGTCACCGTGTTCGCCTCGGGCATTCCGGGCATGTTCCTGGTCATCTCGCTGCTGCTGCAGGCGGGATTCGGGTTCACGCCGCTGCAATCGGGGCTGACCAATACGCCTTTCTCCATCGGCGTGCTGATCGCCTCGTTCATCGCCGGGCGGTTCGGCGCGCATTACCTGCGCAGCCGCCTCGCCAGCGCCGGGGCGCTGCTGGCCGGCGGCATTCTCTGGCTGCATTTCATCATTGCCGGGACGGGCGAGAGCATCGACGCCTGGAGTCTGCTGCCGCCGCTCCTGGTGGCCGGCGTGGGGCTGGGCACCGGCTTTTCCTCGCTGTTCCAACTGGTGCTGCGCAATGTGCCGCCGCGCGATGCCGGCGCCGGCTCGGGTGCCTTGCAGGCCTTCCAGCAGGTCGGCGGCGCGCTGGGCGTGGCGCTGGTGGGGCAAATCTTCTTCTCGCAGCTGGCGGGCAATTTTTCCGCCGGCCTGGGCCCCAACAGGGCCTTTGCCGACGCGGCGGCGCTGTCGCTCTGGTATCAGGTGATCTCGTTCGGCCTGGTGCTGCTGCTGGCCTTCCGCTTCAAGGCCTCGGGCAAGCAGCCGGGCGGCCAGGGGGCGCCGGTGGTGGCCGAGGCGTGAGGCATTCTGCCGGCTTCGTCATTGCCGGGCTTGTTCCGGCAATCCAGTCGTTGCTTCCATATCGCATGGACCACCGGGACAAGCCCGGTGGTGACGATGGCATGGGAAGCCTTCGCCTGAGCGCGGCGTAAACGCCTCAGCTCAGCAATTGCCAGGTCTGGAAGATGGCCAGGGCCATGACCAGGCTGCCGACCAGCATCATCAGCTTCTGCGGCGGGATCATGCGGACCACGAAGCCTGCCAGGGGCGCGGCGAGCACGCCGCCGGCGACCAGGCCCGCCACCGACCAGATATAGCGGTCGATGCCCTCGGCCTCTTCCCAATGGCCGGTGAGCAGGGCGGTGACGAAGGCCACCGATACGGCGGTGGTGACGAAGAATTCCACCGTGTTGACCGTGCCCACCACATAGCGCGGGGCGCCGCCCGAGCCGATGAGGCTGGAGGTGACGATGGGCCCCCAGCCGCCGCCACCGGCGGCATCGACGAAGCCGCCGGCCACGCCCAGCGGCAGCACCAGGCCGGTGCGCGGCTCCTTATAGGCGGCGCGGATGCGGAAGGCGCGATAGAGGATGTAGACGCCGAGCAGGCCGAGATAGATGGTGACGAAGGGGCGCAGGACCGCCCCGTCTATGGCGGTCAGCACATAGGTGCCGAGCACGCCGCCCAGGATGCCGGCCGGGGCCAGCCGCCAGAACAGGCGCCAATTGACGTTGCGATGGCTGACATGGCTGGTGGCCGAGGCGGCGGTGGTGAACATTTCGGCGGCATGGACGCTGGCCGAGGCGGCGGCGGGCGGCACGCCGACGGCCAGGAGCATGGTCGAACTGACCACGCCATAGGCCATGCCGAGCGCGCCATCGACGATCTGCGCGAAAAAGCCCACGGCTGCGAAGATGAAGAACTCTGTTCCCAAGCGGTGCGCGCTCCTGGCCGGGTCGTGATGTCAGCGGAGACAAAGCGCCAGAGGGCGCCTCGTTCCACTCAGCGAACGATCAGCGTGCCGGCGCCGTGCTCGGTGAAGAGCTCGACCAGGACGACATGGGGGGTCTTGCCATTGAGGATGACCACGCCTTCCACGCCATTGTCCAGCGCCTCGAGGCAGGTCTCGACCTTGGGGATCATGCCGCCGGAAATGGTGCCGTCGGCGATCAGCGCCTTGGCTTCGCGCACGGTCAGCTCCGGCATCAGCTTGCCGTCCTTGTCGAGCACGCCGGGCACGTCGGTGAGGAACAAGAGGCGCTTGGCGCCGAGCGAGCCGGCAATGGCGCCGGCAAAGGTATCGGCGTTGATATTATAGGTATTGCCGTCGCGGCCGGGCGCCACCGGGGCGATGACCGGGATCATCTCGGAGCGCGCCAGCAGGTCGAGCAGGGTGCGGTCGACCTCCACCGGTTCGCCCACATAGCCCAGATCGAGCACGCGCTCGATATTGGAGCCGGGATCCTTGTAGGTCTTCTCCGCCTTCCTGGCGAAGACCATGTTGCCGTCCTTGCCGCAGAGGCCGATGGCCCATTCGCCCTCGGCATTGATCAGGGCGACGATTTCCTTGTTGATGGAGCCGGCCAGCACCATCTCGACGATTTCCATGGTGCGCTTGTCGGTGACGCGCAGCCCGCCCTCGAACTTGGATTCGATGCCCAGGTTCTTGAGCATGGAGGCGATCTGGGGACCGCCGCCATGGACGACGATGGGATTGACCTTGGATTGCTTGAGCAGGGCGATATCGCGGGCAAAGGCCTGGCCCAGCGCCGGGTCGCCCATGGCGTGGCCGCCATATTTCACCACGACCGTCTTGCCCTCGTAGCGCTGCATATAGGGCAGGGCCTGGGCGAGAATGCCCGCGTCGTGGCTGAACCGGTCGGTGGACGGCTTATCGTTGGACATGGGTTCGGCGCTCCCTGGCACGGCAATCGGGGAAAGGGTCTAGTCGATTTTCAGCATGGATGAAATCGCCTTTGCCGACATTTTCAAGACGGGGCCGCGTTTTGTCCCCCATCTAGTCGATCAGCAATTCCACCCGGACCCGGGTGTCGAAGGACCAGCCGCCCAGCGCCAGCACGCCGCCTTCGGCATCGCGGACCAGGGGCGCGGTGCGGATGGCTTCGGCGGGGGTGGTGACCTTGAAGCCGAGCACGTTTTCCAGCCGGTGGCGCGGCATGAAATCGGTGGCGCCGACGATGAGGTCGCCGGCATCGGACATGTTGGCGATGCGGAAGCGCTCGTCCCAGATCAGCGCGCTGCCCGGCGGCAGGGGCGCTTCGGGCGGCAAGGCGCGGCCGGGCTCGCGTGAAACGGTGAGGGTCTCGCCCTTGAGGCGGATGACGGCGCCCAGCAAGGTCGCGGCGCGGGGCAGGCCGTTTTCGGCGATCTGGTCATAGAGCCGTTCGACCTGGCCCAGGGCGCGCGGCTTCTGGCGGCCGCCCACGATATTGAGGACGCGGCCCAGCACCCGCCGGCCGATAGCCGGGCTCAGGGCCCGGAGCGCCGCGACAGGCAGGCCGGCGGCGCCGAAGCCGTCCAGCGTCACCAATTCCTCGAAGGCGGCCTCGGCCATCTGCGCCAGGGCCAGGTCGGCCTCGGCCATGCGCGTGGCGAAGCGGGCGAGGGCGGCGCTGTCCAGCCCCTCTGCGGCGAGCACGGGCAGCAGCTTGCGCCAGCGCACCCGCTCATAGGCCGGATCGTGGTTGGACGGGTCCTGGGCGGCGACGAGCCCGGCCTGCTCGACCAGGGCGGCAAGGCTGGCCGGCTCGACATCGAGCAGGGGCCGGAAGATGGCGATCCCCTCTACCGTGGAGAACGGCGTCATGGCCTTCAATCCCTCGATGCCGCTGCCATGGGCCAGCCGCATCAGCACGGTTTCGGCCTGGTCGGCGCGGTGATGGGCGGTGAGCAGCATCGTGGCGCCGTCGGCCTGCATGGCCGCCCCGATCAGCCGGTAACGGGCCTGGCGCGCCGCTTCGGCGAGGCCGGTCTCGGGCTTGGCGCCCGTCCAGGCGAGGCCGCGCGCGGCCAGGCCCAGGCCCCTGGCCGCCTCGAGCACCATGGCGACTTCCGCCGCCGCTTCCGGGCGCAGGCCATGATCGAGGCTATAGACGTGGAGCGCGGGGGGATGGTCGAGGGTGGCGGCCCATCTCTGGGCCAGCAGCATCAAAGCCAGGCTGTCGGGCCCGCCCGACACGGCAAGCCCGATGGCCTTCTGGCCGGCAGCGGGCGCGAAGAGCCGCGCCAGGACCGCCGGATCGTGCAGGTCCGGGGTCAGGCCGGTGGACATTCGGCCCTGGTCTTCTCCTCGGCCAGCCGCGCCTTGAAGGCCGGGATGGTGTCGGTATAGCGCCGGTCGATCTCGGCAAAGGTGCGGCAGGCGGTTTCGCGCTCGCCCACCTCGGCCAGCGCCGTGCCGAGCTTGAGCAGCAGGTCCGGCGCGCGGCTGTGATCGGGATATTTCTGGTAGGCCTCCACCAGCACATCGGCCGCCTCGGCATAGGCGGAGCGGGCCATCAGCGCCTCGCCCAGCCAATTAGCCGCCTCGGGCGCCTGGGCATTGTCCGGATAGAGTTCGAGGAACTGGCCGAATTGCTGTTCGGCGAATTCGTAATCGCCGCCCAGAAGGGCCTCGTAGCCGGCGCGGAACTGGGCGTCGGCATCCGGATTGCCGCTGGCATCGGCGCGGGGATCGTAGCTCAGGTTGAGCGGCTGGCCGGTCACCAGGTCAATGCCGCCGGACTGGCCGGTGCCGACCAGGGGATCGGAGGATTCGCCGACCGAGCCGTCATCGAAGGACGGATCGAATTCCTGTTCGCCGGGCAGGGGCTGCACGCCCTGCTCGGGGATGATGGTGGGCGGGGCACTATCCTCGCCCGAAGGGGCCGGGTCCTGCGGCAACGCCTCAGGCTGCGTCGCGCCGCCTGGTTGGGTTGCCGCCTCAGTTTTTCCCCCAGCACCGCCTTCCAGCTGCTGGAAGCGGAATTCGCTGTCCTCGGACAGGCGGTTGAGGATTTCCTGCAATTGGGTGAGCTGGAAGGTCAGGCCCTCGACCTGGCCGTTCATGACGCGCAATTGCTCTTCGAGCTGCTGGATGCGCACCATGAGCTGGGCATTGTCGGCCTGGGCGACCAGGATGCGGCCGCCATTGTTGTTGAAGGTCAGCCCGCCGAGCTCGCCCGGGGGCAGGCTTTGCGCCTGTGCGGCGCCGGCGCCGAGGCCAAGGCCAAGCGCGCAGAACGCCGCCCGGCTCCATTTTGAAAATCGTCCTAACGTCAACACATCGTCTCCAATGTTGCCTGCCGGCCAAGATGGGTGCTTTCCCTGCGCCGATAAAGAGCAATTTTGGTCAAAAGAAAGCGCCCGGGCCTTTTTAGGGGCTCCGGGCGCTCTTGCCTCCAGTTTGCACTGGATGAAATGGGCCCTCCGGGGAGAAGGCCGATTCTGTCTACTGGACCACAGTAACCGCGCGGCGGTTCTGGCTCCAGCAGGAAATGTCGTTACAGATGGCCACCGGGCGCTCCTTGCCGAAGGACTGGCTGGTGATGCGCTGGGCATTGACGCCGCGGCTGACCAGGTAATTGACCACGACCGAGGCGCGGCGGGCGCCGAGGGCGATATTGTATTCACGGGTGCCGCGCTCGTCGGCATGGCCTTCGATCATGATGCGGTAGTTGCCGTATTGATTGAGCCATTGGGCCTGCTTGTCCAGGGTGGCCATGGCTTCGGTGGTGAGCGAGCTGGAATCGGTGGTGAAGAAGACGCGGTCACCGACGGTGACGATGAATTCCTGCTGGCTGCCGGGGGCGCCGGCCCCGGTATTGCCCACGCCGGTCAGGCCGACATTGTCATTGGCGGAACGGGAACAGGCGGCGATGACAACGACAAACAGCATCATCGCGGCGGCGCGCAGGGCAGAATTGATGGGTGCGGGGATAACCACGTGAGGCTCCTGAAAGCTACAATCTTAGGCGCAGCATTTACCGCGCTTAATCTTAAAAGCCGGTGTGCCAACGTGGTTAATCTTTGGCTATTGGGGCGCCGATGTGGCAGAAATCCGGGCTTTTTTGTGACGTTGCCATTGGGCCACAGCAGTTGTGATCGGCCGCGTTAAGGTTAAGGGGGCTGTGCCCCACGGCTTCTTCCTCCGTCGTCATTGCCGGGCTTGTCCCGGCAATCCATCTCGCGGGGCCGCGTGGACCACCGGCACAAGCCCGGTGGTGACGATCATCGAGGGTTGTCCGTTGTTGGCATCCGCCGTCGCCCCGGGTTTCGCAAGGCTCAACCCGATCACCCCTCCGTCAATTTGAACTCTATGCGGCGGTTTCTTCGATAGGCGTCGTCGTTGTCGGCGGGGTCGAGGGGGGCGAATTCGCCGAAGCCGGCGGCGACGAGGCGGGCGGGGGGCACGCCCCGGGACACCAGATATTGGGCCACGGAAATGGCGCGGGCGGCGGAAAGCTCCCAATTGGAGGGGAAGCGCGCATTGGAAATGGGCCGCTTGTCGGTATGGCCGTCGATGCGCAGGACCCAATTGATATCGGGCGGAATTTCCTCCTCGAGCTGGAGAATGGCATCGGCCAGGGCATCGAGCTCGGGCAGGCCGGCGGCGGCGATATCGGCTTGGCCGGGGGCGAACAGCACTTCGGACTGGAAGACGAAACGGTCGCCCACCACGCGCACGTCGGCGCGACCCTCGAGAATCTGGCGCAACCGGCCGAAGAAGTCGGAGCGGTAGCGGCTGAGATCCTGCACGCGCTGGGCCAGCGCCAGGTTGAGCCGGCGGCCGAGATCGGCGATCTGGGTGCGGCTCTCGCTGTCGCGCGCCTCGGAGGCTTCGAGCGCGGCTTCCAGCGCGCTGATCTGGGTGCGCAGGGCGGCCAATTGCTGGTTGAGCAGGGCCACCTGGGCATTGGCCTCGTCCGAGAGGCGTTCGGCCGCCATCAGGTCAGATTGCAGGCCGGAAATGGTGGCGTCGCGGTCGCCCAGGCCGGTGCCGATGCCGGCCAATTGATCCTGCAGGTTCTGGTTCTCGGCTTCCGCACCGGCCAGGGTGGCGGTGAGATTGGCCAATTGGGCGGTGAGGTCGTCGGAGCCGGCGCGCTCGAGCTGCAGCAATTCGGTCAGTTCGGCGATCTGGCTGTTGAGCCGGGCGAGCGCGGTATCACGGCCCTGGATTTCCTGGCCCAGGAAAAACTGGGTCAGCATGAACAGGGACAGCATGAAGATGATGACGAGCAGCAGGCTCGACAGCGCATCGACGAAGCCGGGCCAGTAATTGGCCTCCTGGCGGCGGCGGGAACGGGCTCCCGGCATGGGTCAGTTCCGCCGCTCGTTGTCGTCTTCGTTGAGCATGGCCTCGATCAGGTCGCGCAGCTTCTTGTTGGTCTCGCCCTGTTCGGTGATGTAGCGCCGCAAATCCTCCTGCTCGGTGCGGATATGCTTGACCAGCCCGTCAATGCCGCGCGCCAGCTCGGCCATGGCGCGAATGGCGTTCTGGGAGGAATTCTGGTTCTGCATATTGGCGCCCATGCGCTCGATCATGGCCTGCATGTCGGCGCCGGCCACGCCCATGGAATTGGCCTGCATGGCGGTGACGGGGTGATCCAGCTCGGTCATCGAGGTCATCCAGTCCTCGAGATCGGTATAGAAGGCATTCTGCGCCTGGCTGGTCTGCAGATCGAGAAAGCCGAGCACCAGCGAGCCGGAAAGGCCGAACAGCGAGGAGGAAAAGGCCGTGCCCATGCCGCCCAGCGGGGCGACCAGGCCCTCGCGCAGATTGGAGAACAGGGTGGCCGTGTCGCCCTGGGTCACGTCCAGCGCATTGATGACGGTGCTGACCGAGGTGACGGTTTCGAGCAGGCCGTAAAAGGTGCCGAGCAGGCCGAGAAAGACCAGGAGGCCGGTGAGATAGCGCGAGGTGTCCTTGGCCTCGTCGAGCCGATTGCCCACCGAATCCAGGATCGAGCGCATGGAGGACGGCGTGATGATCGCCTCCCCGATGCGCTCGCGCAGGATGCCGGCGACGGGCGCGAGCAATACGGGCGGGCGCACATTGGTCTGGGTGCCGTCCTGGAGGGAATTGACCCATTTCACTTCCGGGAACAGCCGGAAAATCTGGCGGAAGCTGAGAAAGATGCCGACCGCCAGGGTGAAGAAGATCAGCGAATTGATGAAGGGGTTGGCCCAGAAGAAGGTGACGATCGTGGAGAACAGGATGGCGGCCACCAGCGCCACCAGCACCAGGAAGATCAGGATCTTGACCAGGTAAACCGCGGGGCTGGCGAGGTGGTAGGGATCGTAGCCTTGCGTCATCTTTGCCGAACCTTGCCCCTCTGCCGCAAATCAAACCGCCCCGAGTCTAGAGGCGGGCGGGAGGCGTGACAATAAGGTTAACGAGGCGGTGAGGCGGGAATGTGATGGCGGAAGCGGCCCGGCCGTCAGCTGATCGGCTTCAGTGCCTTGAAAAGCTGGCCATGCAGGGCCTCGTTGCCGGCGACGATCTGGCCGTTCCACACCGAGCCGGGCTGGCCGGCATAATCGGTGACCAGGCCCCCCGCTTCGCGGACCATGAGCAGGCCGGGCGCCACGTCCCAGGGCTTGAGGCCGGCTTCCCAGAGCGCGTCATAGCGGCCGGCGGCGAGCCAGGCCATGTCCAGGCAGATCGAGCCGGAGCGGCGGATGCCGGCCACGGCCGGATTGATGTTGGCCAATTGACGCAATTGCAGGGCGTCATTGGCGGTGCCCTGGGTCTTGATGCCGGTGCACACGACCGCGTCGGAGAGGTGGCGGCGGGCGCCCACGCGCAGGCGCTTGCGGTCGGCCAGCCAGGCGCCACCGCCCTTTTCGGCGGTGAACAGCTCGTCCATGACCGGGTTGTAGATCACCGAGGCGACGATGTCGTCGCCGCGCTGCAGCGCGATGGCCACGGCAAAGAGCGGGATCGAGTGCAGGAAATTGGTGGTGCCGTCGAGTGGGTCGATGATCCAGGTATGCTGGCCGTCGGTGCCGGCCACCTCGCCGCCTTCCTCCATCAGGAACGCATAGGTGGGCCGGGCCTTGCGCAATTCGTCATAGACGATCTGCTCGGCGCGCAAATCCGCCTTGGAGACGAAATCGGCCGGCCCCTTGCGCGAAACCTGCAGGTTTTCGACTTCGTTGAAGTCGCGGCTCAGCGACTTGCCGGCCTTGATGGCGGCATTGACCATGACGTTGAGGAGGGCGGAACGCGCCATAGGAAAGTGCTCGCTGGCTCATGCGGCCCGCCCGGCGCCATCGCGTTTGCGCTGCCGCCCGGCCAGGGATCGTGGCATCCCGCCGCTGGTTTCAAGTGTGGCGGGCTTATTGCCCCAGAAAGGGGCCCGGTTCAAGGGGCTTGCGTTTCCGGCGCGTCCACAGCGGGGTCGCCCGCAGCTTCTTCGGCCGGCGCCGGGGCATTTTCGGCGTTCATCGGGCTGGGCAGGATGGGCTCGTCGATCGCCGGCAGGTCGGTCGGATCCGCATTGGCGCTGGCGGTGCCCGGCGGCTCGGAGGGCCAGAAGCGGGCGCGTTCCTCGGCCCGGGCCAAGGCCTCGGCGGGAATGGAGACCAGCATGCGGTCGAGCGCGGCGTCGGACAGTCCCTGCCGGCGGGCCAGCGAGCGCCACATGGCCGCATCCTCCAGGTTCAGCGTCACCCCTTCGCCCGCGGCCAGCAGCTTGGCATAGCGGTTCTGCGCCACGGCATTGCCGCCCTCGGCGGCGCGGCGATACCAGGAGGCGGCGGCGTCGAGATCGCGCGTCACGCCCTGGCCGAGATAGAACAGGGTGGCATAGTCGATCTGGGCGGCGATCAGGCCCTGCTCGGCGGCCAGCGAAATATAGCGGGCGCCCTCGGCCGGATCGGGCGCCACGCCTGCCCCTTCGAGCAGCATGACGCCGTAATCGTATTGCGCCTCGGCCAGTTCGGCCTCGGCCGCCTCCCGCATCAGCGCGGCGGCGCGGGTCAGGCTGGGTTCGGCATAGATGCCTTCCACATGCAGCAAGGCCATATTGTACTTGGCCGGGATATAGCCGGCATCGGCGGCGCTCTGGAACAATTGGGCGGCGCGCGCGCGGTCGCGCGGCACGCCCAGCCCGTCCTGGTAGAGCATGCCCAGTTCGAACGTGGCCAGCCGGTCGCCATTGCGCGAGGCCAGTTGATACCAGCCGGCGGCGCGTTCGGGATTCTGCGCCACGCCCTGGCCCTTGGCATAAATCTCGGCGATCAGGGTCTGAGCCGCCGCATCGCCCTTTTCGGCGCGGGGCAGGGCCAGGTGCATCGCCGTGAGGTAATAGCCCATCTGATAGGCGCCATAAGCCTCGTCCACCGGATGGCGCGGTCCGAAAATATCGGTGCTGATCTGCTCGGCGGGATTGTCCTGGGCCAGCGCCGGCAGGGCCAGGCCGAGCAGCAGGACGGCGAGCAGGGGCAGGGTCCTGGTCATGCCTGCTCCCGTGCGGCCCGGTCGAAACCGCGCAGGGCGGCGGCCGGGTCTTCCGTGCTCCAGATGCAGTCGGACAGGGCGACGAATTCGGCGGGGCTGCCCTCGATCAGCGTGATATCGGCGTCGGGCGCGGAATGGACGGCGGGGATTTCGAAGGTTTCCGCCCACCATCGGGCGAGTTCGGATGCCTGCGGGTCGGCCGCGCCGCCCAGGGGGCCGAACATGACGTAATCGACGCCCAATTCGCCAAAGCTCATGGCGTCGTGGCGCGACCGGATATTGCCGGTGCCGACAATGGCATCGGGCTTGAGCGCCGCGATGGCCTCGCGGATGGCCTTGACGCCGCCCCGGGTGACATGGACGCCATCAGCGCCGAGGCGGCGCACCAGGGCGATATCGTCTTCCAGCAGCACGGCGGCGCCGGCGGCCTGGCCGACCTGGATCAGCCGCTCGGCCAGGGCTTCATAGCCCGCATCGTCCAGCGTGCCGCGCCGCACCAGGAGCGCGGCGATCTCCGGGCCGGTCAGCACCGCCATCAGCAGGCGGGGAAACTGAGCCGGATCGGGATCGGCCGGGGTGATGAGATAGAGCTGCGGCGCCATGGCGTTTCCGAATTGAAGGCAATGCTCCCTATTTGGCCATTTTGGCGACAAAGGGACAGACCCAAATAGGGCCTGCGTCCGCCGGACGCAATGGCGGGCCGTCGGCATGAAGAAGGCGCGCCTCCGCGAGGAAGCGCGCCTGCCGCGACGTTGGGAGGCGTCGGGATGGACGATCAGGCGGCCCGGTCCACCGCATTGGACCATTGGCCCAGGGCGGCGAGCGAATTCATATGGGCGCGGTGGGCAAAGGCTTCGCGGGCGGCGTTGAAATTCTCGCGCCGTCCGGCCCAGGCCCGCAGGGCCACGTTCTGCAGCGCCCGGCCATAGGAGAAGGTCAGCGGCCAGGGCTTGCCGGAAATCTGGTTCATGGCCGACAGATGCGCGGTGGCTTCCTCGTCGGTCTGCCCGCCCGAAAGGAAGGCGATGCCCGGCACGGCGGCGGGGACATGTTCCTTGAGCACGGAGACGGTGCGGCGCGCCACTTCCTCGACCGAGGGCCGCTCGCGCGAATTGACGCCGGGCAGCACCATGTTGGGCTTGAGCAGCATGCCGGCCAGGTCGACACCGGCCAGGCGCAGCTCCTTGAACACGTTTTCCAGCACATCGCCGGTCACCTGGGCGCAGCGCTCCATGGAATGATTGCCCGGCTCGCCGTCGCCCACCACTTCCGGCTCGACGATGGGCACGATGCCCGCTTCCTGGCACAGCATGGCATAGCGCGCCAGCACATGGGCATTGGCGCGGATATTGTTGCGGGTGGGGGCGATGTCGTTGATGGTGATGACGGCGCGCCACTTGGCAAAACCGGCGCCCAGCGCGGCATATTGCTCGAGCCGCTGGCGCAGGCCATCGAGGCCCTCGGTGATCTTCTCGCCGCCCTCGCCGGGCATGGGGAAGGCGCCGCGATCCACCTTGATGCCGGGAATGCAATCGGCATCGGCGAGGATGGCGCGGAAGGGCGTGCCATTGGCCGCTTCCTGCTTCAGCGTTTCCTCGGTGAGGATGACGCCGGAAATGTAATTGCGCATGGCCTCGGAGGCGCCGAACAGCATTTCGCGATAATCGCGGCGCAGGTCGAGCGTATTGGGCAGGTTGATCTTGGCAAAACGCCTGCCGATCGTGCCTTCGGATTCGTCGGCGGCGAGAATGCCCTGGCCGGGCGTCATCAGCTTCTGGGCGATCGCATTGAGCGATTTGGTCATCGGTCTGGCCTCAAAATGAACTGGCGCCAGATTAGACTTTCGTCAGCCCGGTTGCGATTAGACCTGCGTTTATGCGACGAAAGGCTGACCTTGTATGGAAGAAGGTCCGGGAACCTTTTGCCGCTTTCGTCCATCGTCAATTCACGATAGTGACGACACTCCATTCGGCGCGAGGACCATATGAGCAACCAGCCCCACCTGACCTTCAATGACGGCCTTTCGATCCCCCAGATCGGGCTGGGTGTCTGGCAGACACCCAATGACGTGGCCGTGCAGGCGGTGGAAACCGCGCTCAAGACCGGCTATCGCCATGTCGATACCGCCGCCGTCTACCAGAACGAGGCCGGCGTGGGCGAGGGGCTGCGCGCCTCGGGCGTGGCGCGGGGCGAGATTTTCCTCACCACCAAGGTCTGGAACGACGACCAGGGCTATGACCAGACCCTGCGCGCCATGGATGCCAGCCTGGATCGGCTGGGCACCGATTATGTCGATCTCTATCTCATCCACTGGCCCTCGGCCTATCGCGGCAAGTTCGTCGATACCTGGAAGGCGCTGATCCGCCTGCGCGAGGAGGGCAAGGCGAAGTCCATCGGCGTCTCCAATTTCGAGGGCGATTATCTCGAAGAGATCATCGCGGCCACCGGTGTCACCCCGGCCCTGAACCAGATCCAGCTCCATCCCCGCTTCCAGCAGCGGGGCATGCGCGCCAAGCACGAAAAGCTGGGCATCCTTACCGAAAGCTGGAGCCCGCTGGGCCAGGGCAAGCTCCTGGACAATGCCGTCGTCGCCGATATCGCCGCCCGCCACGGCAAGAGTCCGGCGCAGGTCATCATCCGCTGGCATCTCGACATGGGCTTCATCGTCATCCCCAAATCGGTGACGCCGAGTCGGATCGTGGAGAATTTCGACGTGTTCGATTTCGCGCTGAGCGACCAGGACAAGGCGGCAATCGCCGGGCTCGAAGCGGCCGATGGCCGGATCGGATCGGACCCGGTGACCGCGCAGTTTTAGTCTCTCCACCTCTCCCTTGGGGAGGAGTGTTTACTTTGGGCGCTTCGGCTCGCATAGCAGGCTCGGCTTTGTCCCTCCCTCCCCCTTGAGGGGAGGGCCGGGGTGGGGGTTCTGGAGGTGCAGCGCGCTCAGCGGCTGCAAGGATTGCGGACAGGCCTGAACCCCCACCCTCATTCCCTCCCCTCAAGGGGGAGGGAGGCGAAAGAACCACCAGATCAATTGTGTGAGAAGTCCGAAGTGAACACTGCCCCCGTCAAGGGAGAGGGGGCGATAGAGCCCGGCTATAGCGGGTTGCGACCCCTACTTCTTCAGCGCTTCCACGCCCGGCAGGGGCTTGCCTTCCATCCATTCGAGGAAGGCGCCGCCGGCGGTGGAGACATAGGTGAGCTGGTCCTTGACCCCGGCATGGGCCAGGGCGCTGACCGTATCGCCGCCGCCGGCCACCGAGATCAGGTTTCCGTCATGGGTGCGCTTGGCGACATGCCTGGCGATGGCGACGGTGCCGGCATCGAAGGGTTCCATCTCAAAGGCGCCGACCGGGCCGTTCCAGACCAGGGTATGGGCATCGTCGATGGCGGCATTGATGCGGTCGATCGAGATCGGGCCGATATCGAGGATCATGCCGTCCGGGTCGATGGCGTCCACGCCATAGAGGCGGGTGGGCGAATTGGCCTTGAAATGCCAGGAGACCACGGCGTCGATGGGCAGGATGATGGCGCAATTGGCCTTGTCGGCCTTGTCCATGATGCGCCGGGCGGTATCGGCCAGGTCCTTTTCGCAGAGCGACTTGCCGACGCCCAGGCCCTGGGCGAAAAGGAACGTATTGGCCATGCCGCCGCCGATGACCAGGCCATCCACCTTGGTGACGAGATTTTCCAAGAGGTCGATCTTGGAGGAGACCTTGGCGCCCCCGACAATGGCGACCACCGGCTTCTTGGGCTTGCCGAGGCCGGCTTCGAGCGCCTTGAGCTCGGCCTCCATGGCCAGGCCCGCCGCTGCCGGCAGGAGGCGCGCCAGGGCTTCGGTCGAGGCATGGGCGCGGTGGGCGGCCGAGAAGGCGTCGTTGACATAGACGTCGCCCAGGCTTGCCATGCGCTTGGCCAATTCGATGTCGTTGGTTTCCTCGCCGGGGTGGAAGCGGGTGTTTTCCAGCACCAGGACCGAGCCGGCGGGGGCCTGGTCGATGGCCTCGCGGGCGGCATCGACATCGATCCAGTCGGTGGCGACGAAGCCGACCGGATGGCCGGTCTCGTTGGCCACGGCCTCGCAGACCTGTTCGAGCGAGAATTCGGCGCTCACCTTGCCCTTGGGCCGGCCGAAATGGCTGAGCAGGATGGCCTTGCCGTCCTTCTTGACGATTTCGCGGATGGTGGGCACCAGCCGCTCGATGCGGGTGGCGTCGCTCACCTTGCCGTCGGCCAGAGGCACGTTGAGATCGGCGCGCAGCAGCACGCGCTTATTGGTGAGGTCGAGTTCGTCGAGGGTCTTGAAGCCGTCGCTCATGGTGCTGCCTCCGGGCGTGGATCTGTGGCCGTGGGGTAGCAGAGTGGCACGAAGGGCGGAAGCGGGGGAGCGAAAAAACTATGGCTACATCAGCAGCCCCTATCCCTGCAGCGCGAACAATCCGGGATAGTCCGTCACCAATCCGTCGCCATCGACCGCCAGCACTGCTTCGAAATCGGCGGACTGGAAGCGGAAGCGGGTGTCGTCGAGTTTGGTATAGACCTGCTCGGCCCGCCGGACGCTCATTTCGGTGGCGTCGATCCAGGCCATGGCGAAGCGCTGGGGCTGGTCGGTCCAGGCCGTGCGCCAGATGGGCAGGGCATTGGTGAGCGGGGTGGGCCAGATATCGACATCGATGCAGCCGCGCAAAGCCGGGAGGGGTTCGGCGCGGTCGTCGGACCAGCCACCGGCGCCATCGGCGAACAATTCGAGCACATGCCCATCGGCGCGTTCGATGCGGACCGTGCGGGTATGGCCGTTCTCGTCCAGCTTCAGCCGGTAGAACAGGCCGAAATCGGGACCGATAATGGCGCCGCGAATGCGGGTGTCGCGGTCATTGGCGATGATATGGGCGTGTTCGAGCGTTTCGAGCTCGAGACCACGCCAGCGAATGGACCGGTTGAGAAGCATGTGATGGTCCTACCCGAGAGGAAACTTATCCTCGCCGTCGTCATTGCCCGGCTCGTCCGGGCAATCCATCTTGCCGCAGCATGGATCGCCCGGACAAGCCGGGCGGTGACGAAAGAAGGATGGTCGGGGCGCACATAAAAAGGGCGTCCCGAGGGACGCCCTTCAAAACGCATCTCAATCCGCTCAGAGCGTCTTGGCCAGGGCCGCGGTGGTGTCGGCCATGCGGTTGGAAAAACCCCATTCGTTGTCGTACCAGCCCATGATGTTCACGAAATTGCCGTCCATCACCTTGGTCTGGTCGAGCAGGATGGTGCAGGAATGCGGATCGTGGTTGAGGTCGGACGAGACCAGGGGGTGGCGGGTGAAGGTCAGCACGCCCTTGAGCTTGCCCTCGGCCGCGGCGATCAGCGCGTTGTTGACTTCCTCGGCGGTGGTATTGCGGCCGGCCAGGAATTTTAGGTCCACCAGCGAGACATTGGGGGTCGGCACGCGGATGGAGATGCCGTCCAGCTTGCCCTTGAGTTCGGGCAGGACCAGGCCGATCGCCTTGGCGGCGCCGGTCGAGGTCGGGATCTGGGACAGAGCCGCGGCGCGGCCGCGATAGAGATCCTTGTGCATGGTGTCGAGCGTGGGCTGGTCACCGGTATAGGAATGCACCGTGGTCATCATGCCCTTTTCGATGCCGACCAGCTCGTTCATCACCAGGGCCATGGGCGCCAGGCAATTGGTGGTGCAGGAGCCGTTCGAGATCACCACGTCGTCCTTGGTGAGCGCGGCATGGTTGATGCCGAAGACGATGGTCTTGTCGGCGCCTTCGGCGGGAGCGGAGACGATCACCTTCTTGGCGCCGGCCTGCAGATGGGCCGAGGCCTTTTCCTTGGAGGTGAAGATGCCGGTGCATTCGAGCACGATATCGACGCCCATTTCGGCATGCGGCAATTCGGCCGGGTTCTTGACCGCGGTGACCTTGAAGGTCTGCCCGGCGGTCTTGATGGTGTCACCCTCCACCACGACTTCATGCGGGAAGCGGCCATGCACGCTGTCATAGCGCAGCAGGTGGGCATTGGTCTCGACCGGGCCGAGATCGTTGATGGCCACCACTTCGATATCGGTGCGGCCCGATTCGATGATGGCGCGCAGGATGTTGCGGCCGATGCGGCCAAAGCCATTGATGGCGACGCGAACTGCCATGGTAGAGGCTCCTTCGGGAGGGAGTTTGGAAAAGGGAGGCGCGGCTCTCTTACACTTGGGCGGTGACGGCTTCAACAACGGCCTTCGGCGTAATGCCAAAGTGGCCATAGAGCGCGTCGATCGGGCCGGACGCGCCGAAGGAATGCATGCCCACAAAGCGCCCCTTGTCGCCGAGCAGCTTGTTCCAGCTCATCTCGATGCCGGCTTCCACCGCCACGCGCGCCTTGGCCGTGCCGATGATCTCGGCCTTGTAGGCGTCGGATTGCTTGGCGAAGAGCTCCATGGAGGGCACCGAGACGACGCGGGCGGAGATGCCCTTTTCGGTCAGTTCCTTCTGGGCCTCGACGGCGATGGCCACTTCCGAGCCGGTGGCGAAGATCACCGCATCGGCATCGGTGGGGCCGACCAGATTGTAGGCGCCCTTGGCCGACTTGTTCTCGGCCGAGTATTCGGTGCGCAGCGCCGGCAGGTTCTGGCGCGACAGGGCCAGGATGGAGGGATGCCTGGCTTCCATCGCCAATTCCCAGCATTCGGCGGTTTCCATGGCATCGGCCGGGCGGAAGACCAGAAGGTTCGGGATGGCGCGCAGGGCGGTCAGGTGCTCCACCGGCTGGTGGGTGGGGCCGTCCTCGCCCAGGCCGATGGAATCGTGGGTCATCACATAGATGACGCGCTGTTCCATCAGGGCGGAGAGGCGGATGGCCGGGCGGGCATAATCGGTGAAGACCATGAACGTGCCGCCATAGGGGATGAGCCCGCCATGCAGGGCCACACCGTTCATGGCCGCGCCCATTTCATGCTCGCGAATGCCGTACATCATGTAGCGGCCCAGGCGATTGTCGGCCTGGAAGGGCACGGTTTCGGGCGTGTTCGTGAGGTTGGAATGGGTGAGGTCGGCCGAGCCGGCCAGCGTCTCGGGCACATTCTTGTTGATGATTTCGAGCGCCATCTGGCTCGCCTTGCGGCTGGCGACCTTGGGCTTGTCCTCGGCGAGCTTGCGCTTGTAATCGGCCATGGCCCTGGAAAAATCGGCCGGCAGCTTGCCGGACATGCGGCGGGTGAATTCGTCGCGCTTGTCCGACTTGGCGAGGCGGGCTTCCCATTCGCCGCGCAGGTTCTGGCTGCGGGTGCCGGCGGCGCGCCAGCTTTCGAGGATGGGGGCCGGAATTTCGAAGGCCGGATAGTCGATGCCCAGCGCCGCCTTGGCGCCGGCCAGTTCCTCGGCGCCGAGCGGGGCGCCATGCACCTTTTCGGTGCCGGCCTTCTTGGGCGCGCCAAAGCCGATCGTGGTCTTGGCGGCGATCAGGGTGGGCTTGTCGGTGGAGGCCTTGGCGTCGAGCAGAGCCTTCTCGATGGCACCCTGGTCATGGCCGTCGATCTCGATCGTGTTCCAGCCGACGGCCTTGAAGCGGGCGATCTGGTCGGTGGAGTCGGCGTTGGAGACCTTGCCGTCGATGGTGATGTTGTTGTTGTCCCAGATGACGATCAGCTTGTTGAGCTTGAGATGCCCCGCCAGCGAGATGGCTTCCTGGGAAATGCCTTCCATCAGGCACCCGTCGCCGGCCAGCACATAGGTGTGGTGATCGACGAGGTCAGCGCCGAATTCGGCGGCGAGCTTGGCCTCGGCCACCGCGAAGCCGACCGAATTGGCCAGGCCCTGGCCCAGCGGGCCGGTCGTGGTCTCGATGCCGGTAGCATGGCCGAATTCGGGATGGCCGGCGGTCTTGGAGCCGAGCTGGCGGAAATTCTTGACCTGGTCGATGGTCATGTCGCCATAGCCCAGCAGGTAGAGGCTGGAATAGAGCAGCATCGAGCCGTGGCCGGCCGAGAGGATGAAGCGGTCGCGATCGGCCCAATGGGGATCGGCGGGATCGAACTTCATCACCTTGGTGAACAGCACCGTGGCGATGTCGGCGCAGCCCATGGGCAGGCCCGGATGGCCGGAATTGGCTTTTTCGACCGCGTCCATGGACAAGGACCGGATCGCATTGGCCAAATCGTTCTGCTGGGCTGTGTTCGTCATGAATGGACCGCTCTCTCGGAAAGGCTGTAATTTCGGGGGAGCAGCGCCTGGCGGCCTCCTCCCAAAGGCGGTTCGAGGCATAACAGGTTCGGCTTTCCTGTCAATGTCGCCAGCCCGGTTTCGCGTTCGGTCGCTGCCGGATTTCCGGGGGTTTGCCGCGTGATGCTGTTGCAATGGATTGCGGGCTGGGGCAGGCTGTCGCAGCTGGAATCGATGCGTCTTGAGGACGATAGCGGCCATGAGTGAGACAGAACTTGAAGAGGGGCTGATGGCAGCCTCGGCGCGGTTCGACCGGGCGCTGGCGCGGCTCGAAACCAGCGCGCGCGAGCTGTCCGGCCGCATGCAGCGCCAGCAGCGCATGGAGGTGGATACCCAGCGCCTGGTGCATGAGCGGGCCCGGCTCGCCACCGAACTCGACAAGACCTCGGCCCGCGCCAAGCGGCTCGATGATGGCGCGCATGAAGTGTCGCGCCGGCTGGTCGAGGCGATGGAAAATGTCCGCGCCGTTTTGCAGAAGACGGAGAGCTGACGTGCCCGAAGTCAATGTCGAGATCAATGGCCGCAAATATCGCATGGCCTGCGAAGAGGGTCAGCAGGGACACCTGATCGGCCTGGCCGAGCGGTTCAATACCCAGGTGGAAGGGCTCAAGGGCGCTGTCGGCGAAATCGGCGACAATCGCCTCACCGTCATGGCCGGGATCGCGGTGCTGGACGAGCTGGCCGAGGCCGAGCGCCGGATCGCGGCTCTGGAAGACCAGGTCAATGCCCTGACCCAGGCGGGGCAGGACATCGCCGCGGAACTGGAAAATACCGAGGCCCAGTTCGCCAGCAAGCTCATCGATGCGGCCAAGACCCTGGAAGGGGTCGCCGAAAACCTGGACGGCGCCGTGCTGCTGCCGTAATCTTTGGCAAAGATTGGCAATCTTTGCCAATAGAGCCCGGAGGCGATCATGGCCACGATGAATGTGTCATTGCCCGACGCGATGAAGGACTGGGTCGAGAGCCGCGTCGGCACCGGCCAATATGCCAATGCCAGCGATTATGTGCGCGACCTCATCCGCATGGACCAGAAACGGGCGGAAGCGCAGGCCGAGTTTGATCGCCTGGTGGAGGAGGGGATCAATTCTCCGCGTATCTCCATAACGGCGGAAGACCTTCTGGAGCGTGTCATGGCCAAGGCCGAAGCGGCCGTGGGAGCGAGAAAAAGCGCATAGCGTATGGCTTGGGAAACAACCTAAGCTGCAAGCGCCGACCTATCCGATATCGCTTTGGCCGGTGCGTTGCAGTTCGGCTTGCCTCAGTCGCGCAGCTATGTTCGGCGGTTGATTGCCATGTTCGAAAAACTGGCCGAAAATCCCAAAATGGCACCGCTCCGTCACTCGTCATCCGGACCGGTCCGTCTGATGCCGTGCCAGTCCCATCACATTGTGTATCGGGAAGAAGGGGACGACATCGCCATTTTGCGCGTGTTGCATCATCTTCAGAACTGGCCTGACGAAATCTAGGATATTCCAAAGAACAGGCTGGTGCTCTCGCGTGTGGCGCCTAGCCCTCCGTCACGCTGTCCATGAAGGCCTGTTCCAGGTCGAGTTTTTCCAGCATGTCGCGGACGATGGTGTCGTCGAGCTCCATATTGTCGCGGGCGGCGACCAGCCGGTTGCGGCGGGCTTCGAGCAGCAATTTGCCGATGGCCAGCGCTTCGGCGGGGGCGATGCCGCTGGGTTTTTCCATTTTCTGTTCGCTGCGGAAGCGCTGGCGCATGATGGCGACGAGCCGGGTGGATTCGGGGCCGGGATTGTCCCGGGCATAGGCGTCCAGGGCCTCGTTGGTGGCGCTGCGCGTCAGCGTTTCGGCCAGGGCGCGCTGCGCCGCGACGAAACGGTCATGGCCGGGGTCCTCCAGGTTCAGCCTGCCGATCAGCCAGGGCAGGGTCAGCCCCTGGATGAGCAGGCTGGCAATGGTGACCAGGAAGGCCAGTGAGACGATGGCCTCGCGGCCGGGGAAGGGGGCGCCGCCGGCCACGACCAAGGGCGTGCCGGCGGCGGCTGCCAGGGTCACCACGCCGCGCATGCCGGTCCAGGCCAGGACGATGTTTTCCTTCCAGCTCAGCGGCGGCTGGGGCGGCATCCTCTCCCGGCCCCTATGCCGGGCGGGCCGGGCCGGCTTGTTCATCAGGGCGCGATAGCGCCAGCGCCCGAGCGCGGCCGAGCCGAAGACCCAGAGGAAGCGCATGGCCACCATGGCGAGGAAGATCACCAGGGTGGCGCTGGCCAGTTCGATATCGTCGAAGCCGGCTTCGTTGGCATCGGCGATGACGAAGCGCAATTGCAGGCCGATATAGGCGAAGACGAAGGTTTCGAGCAGCGTGTCGACAGTGCGCCAGAAGCCGGCTTCCTGCATGCGCTCCTCATAGCCGGACTGCACGCCGTGATGGCCCATGGCAAAGCCGGCCGCAACCACCGCCAGGACGCCCGAGGCATGGAATTCCTCGGCGGTGAGATAGGCGGCGAAGGGAATGATGACCGAGAGGGCGGTCGCCAGGGCCGGACTGGCCAGAAGCCGCCGCGCCCATTGCGCCAGGTTGCCGATGACCAGCCCGACCAGGATGCCGATGCCGGCGGCATAGAGGAAGTAGAGCGGGATATTGTCGATAAAGGCGTGGGTGCCGGTGGCGATTGCGACGAGGACCGCGAACATGGTCAGCGCGGCCGCGTCATTGATCAGGCTTTCGCCTTTGAGCACCGTCATCAGGCCGACCGGCAGGCCGGCGCGCCGGCCGATGGCGATGGCGGCCACCGCATCGGGCGGGGCGATGACCACGCCCAGGATCAGCGCGGTGATCGGCAGCAGGGCCGGCAGCACGCCGAGGGCGGCGACGCTGACCCCCAGGGTGGAGACGAAGACCAGGAACACGCCCAGATTGACGATGGAGCCCATGCGGCGACGGAAATCGGCGAAGGAGAAATCGCGCGCCGCCGAGAACAGCATGGGCGGCAGGACGATGGTGAGGATGAATTCGGGCTCCAGTTCCAGCGGCGGAATGCCGGGCAGGAAGGAGGCGGCCAGCCCCACCATGACCACCAGCAGCGCCGGCTGCACATTGCGCCGCTCGGCCAGCGCGCTCACCGCCAGGGCGATGGTGACGACGATCAGCACATGGGCGAACATGGCAATTTCCTTGGGCTGACGGCGAAGCCGGTCACAGGGCTGTGCAATCTCATCATAAGTTGCGCCGCGCTCTTTGCATGGCAAGGGGGAAGCGCCTATATCTTGCACGCTGCCCGGTGCGTGAGGACTTTCATATCCCCGGGGCCTTAATCGATCCTAAGGGAGCTGTCCCTGACCGGGCCCGTGGGCTCGGACATACGGCGCCCACCTACGTGAGTAGGTTCCCGGGATCGCATGTCCCACGGCCAGGGCGGCGCCTGAATTTCTGTTCCAGAGGGCGCATGGCGGACCTTGCAATCGAAGAAGCCAAGGCCGTTCTGCGGAAACAGGCCCATGCCACCCGGGCGGGCCTGTCGCCCGGGGAGCGGCAGGACGCGGCCGCTGCCGTCGCCGCGCTGTTCTTCGAGCAGGTCGCCTATAATCCCGAAGACGTCATTGCCGGCTATTGGCGCATTCGCGACGAGCTCGATTGCCAGCCCATCCTGGTGCAATTGCTCGATAGCGGGCAGAAAGTGGTGCTGCCGGTGGTGCAGGGCGCCGATGCGCCGCTCGACCTAAGGCTCTGGGAAGCCGACCAACCGCTCTACGAGGCCGGTTTCGGCACGCTGGCCCCCTCCGACCTCGCGCCCCGCGCCGAGCCGGACCTGGTGCTGATGCCGCTTCTGGGCTTCGACCGGGCGGGCACGCGGCTGGGCTATGGCGGGGGCTATTACGACCGGACCCTGGCCGCCCTGGGCCGGAAACCGCTCCTGGTGGGCCTGGCCTTTGCCGCCCAGGAAGTGGATCACATTCCGCGCGAACCCCACGATATTCCCCTTGATGCGGTGATCACCGAACAGGGCGTGCGCTTTTTCGGGACTTCCGTATGAGATTGCTGTTTCTGGGCGATGTGATGGGCCGCGCCGGCCGCGATGCCGTGGCCGAGCGGCTGCCGGGGCTGATCGCGCGGCATGGCTTCGATTTCGTCGTGGTCAATGGCGAGAATGCCAGCCACGGCAAGGGGCTGATCGAGAACCATTTCCAGGCGCTGCGGGATGCCGGCGCCGATATCGTCACCCTGGGCGACCATGCCTTCGACCAGCGCGAGGCGCTGAGCTATATCGAGCGCGAGCCGACCCTGATCCGGCCGATCAATTACGCGCCGGGCACGCCGGGGCGCGGCGCCATGCTGGCCGAGGGTCGCAACGGCCATCGCGTGCTGGTGGTCAATGCGCTCGGCCGGGTCTTCATGCCGCCCATCGACGATCCCTTCCGCGCCGTCGAGGCCGCCATCGCGGCCTGTCCGCTGGGCGAGCAGGCCGACGCGATCATCGTCGATTTCCATACCGAGGCCACCTCGGAAATCCAGGCCATGGGCCATTTCCTCGATGGGCGGGCGAGCCTGGTCGTGGGCACCCACACCCATATCCCCACCGCCGATCACCGCATTCTCAAGGGCGGCACCGCCTTTCAGGCCGATGCCGGCATGTGCGGGGATTTCGACTCCATCATCGGCACCGATACCGAAGAGCCGCTCAATCGCTTCCTGACCGGTATTCCCAATGGCCGCTTCAGCCCGGCCGAGGGCGAGGCGACGCTGTGCGGGGTGATGGTGGAGACCGATCCGCGCACCGGCCTTGCAGTCAAGGTCATGCCGCTGCGGCTGGGCGGGGTGCTGGCCCAGGCCGAGCCCGGCTTCTGAGGATGATCTCCATGCGCCGCTCCCTTCTCACCCTGCTGGCCGGCCTGCTGCTGACAATTGGGGCCATGGCGGCCGAGCCGATGGCGATTGCGGTCGAAAGCGCCGAAGCGGGCCTGGACGAATTCACCGGCCAGCCGCTGGTCAATGTCCGCTGGTCCGCCGAAGGCCAGCGCGCCTTCGCCCTGTTCACCGCCGACCATGTCGGCAAGCGGGTGGACCTGATGGTGGGCAAGGAGGTGGTGACCTCCCCGGTGGTGCAGACCGTTCTCGACATGCGCGACATCCAGATCACAGGCCTGGTCTCGCTGGCCGAGGCCCGGGGCATTGCCGGCCGCCTCACCGGCAAGAAGGCGCGGCTTTTCGTGCGGCTGGCGCGGGATTAGCCGCGTGCGCTCGGCTTCACAAGCGGGCCGCTCTTGCCTATAAGGCGCCACCATACCGAGAATTCAATCAGAGCGGAGTGCGCGAATGGCAGGCCATTCACACGCCAAGAACATCATGCACCGCAAGGGCAAGTCGGACGCGATCCGGTCCAAGATCTTTTCCAAGCTGGCCCGCGAAATTACCGTGGCGGCCAAGATGGGCCAGCCCGATCCGGCCTTCAATCCGCGCCTGCGCCTGGCCATCGCCAATGCCCGCGCCCAGTCCATGCCCAAGGACAATATCGAGCGCGCCGTCAAGAAAGCCGCGGGCGGCGATGCCGAGAACTATGACGAAATCCGCTACGAGGGCTATGGCCCCGGCGGCGTCGCCGTCATCGTCGAGGCGCTGACCGACAATCGCAACCGCACCGCCTCCAATGTGCGCTCCTATTTCTCCAAGAATGGCGGCGCCCTGGGTGAAACCGGTTCGGTCGGCTTCATGTTCGACCGGGTCGGCGAGATCACCTATCCGGCGAAAGCCGGTTCGGAAGACAAGGTGATGGAAGCGGCCATCGAGGCCGGGGCCGACGACGTCGAAAGCGACGAGGACGGCCATTACATCTATACCAGCTTCGAGAGCATGGCCGAAGTCGCCGCGGCGCTCGAGGCGGTGCTGGGCGAGGCGGAATCGGTCAAGGCGATCTGGAAGCCGCAGAACGCCACCCCCATCGACGCCGAAAAGGGCGCGACGCTGATGAAGCTCCTCAATACGCTCGAAGAAGATGACGACGTGCAGAACGTCTATTCCAATTTCGACATGAGCGACGAAGACGCGGCCAAGCTGGCCGGCTGACACGCTGCGCTCCGACGAGCCCTGCCTCATCCATTGGGTCATTCCCGCGCAAGCGGGAACCCCTGTTCTGACGTAGATCGTGAACGGAGGCCCCCGCTTTCGCGGGGATGACGCCTCGGGATGGGGATCCGCCCCAGAGCGTTTCACTATCCACCATCGTCACCACCGGGCTTGTCCCGGTGGTCGATGTCGCGGCGCGGCGCCCCTCCACACCCCGCTGCGGCATCCCCCTCATCCGGCGCTGCGCGCCACCTTCTCCCCGAGGGGGAGAAGAATTGGTCCGGTGTTTGTTTTGGCACAATGCCTTATTCCTCTCCCCGTCGGGGAGAGGGTGGATCGGGCGCAGCCCGAGACGGGTGAGGGGGGCTCCGCCTCCTAGGCCGCGTCGATCAGCGCCACCCGGTCGCGGCCGGCGCTCTTGGCCTGGTAGAGGCAGGCATCGGCCATTCTGTAGAGGGTGCGGAAATCGGTGGGGCCATGCATGGTGGCGCCGCCGATGCTGATGGAGAGCGGGCAGATATTGCCATCGGTGGCCACGGCCAGCCGCCCTACCGCCAGGCGCAGCTTTTCGGCCAGCCGGGCGGTTTCCCCTGCCTTGGCGCGCGGCAGGAAGATGCCGAACTCCTCTCCGCCCAGCCGCCCGATGGGCAGGTCCGGCCCGGCCGTCTCGCGCAAAGTGCTGGCGATCAGCCGCAGGGCGTCGTCGCCCCGGTCATGGCCGTGATTGTCGTTGATGGCCTTGAAATGATCGACGTCGATGACCAGCAGCGCGCAGGGCGCGTTGGCGGCGTTCAGGGCCGCGCTGACATCGGTGGTGAAGGCGCCGCGATTGAGGCAGTCGGTCAGCCAGTCATAGGTTGCCAGCTTGCGCAGCCGCTCGTTGACGATCCGCAATTGCTCCTGGCGGAAGATGATGAAGCCGATCGAGGGGCCGCCCAGCATGGCCGGGGTGACGATCGAGACGATCAGCCCCTGCACATTTATCCCCTGGGAGAAGGTTTCCATGATCACGTTGGTGATGACGATGGAGAGCACGATGGCGATGGCGGTGAGTAGGCCCGTGACCCGGAATACACGCTGCCACGCCTGACGGCTGAGCGTGTTGTCTGCTCCATGCATCTCGTTTTTGTCCCTGCGTTCCGGGGGCGAACCTATTGGCGCGTTGTGAACAGAAGGTGTGCGCGGTCGGTAAGAATTAAAGTATCGCGCCTGTTGCCTCTTTGTTCACTTTGGTCTTGTAGGTTCGCCCGGTCTCTCTACAAGGTAGATCATGAGCGAACCCGTACGAATCATCGGCATAGATCCCGGATTGCGGCGCTGCGGCTGGGGCCTCATCGAGGCGGTGGACAACAGGCTGCGCTTCGTGGCCGGCGGCACGCTGACCCCGCCGGTGGAAGGCGCCCTGGCCGTGCGGCTGGCCGCGCTGGCCGGAATGCTGGGCGAGGTGCTCGATCAGCACCGGCCCGATGAGGTGGCGGTGGAGGAAACCTTCGTCAATGCAGGCGTGCGCTCGGCGCTCATCCTGGGTCAGGCGCGCGGCGTGGTGCTGGTGACGCCGGCCCTGCGCGGGCTGCCCGTGGCCGAATATGCGGCCAATCTCATCAAGAAATCGGTGGTGGGCACCGGCCATGCCGCCAAGGATCAGGTGGCCCTGATGGTCAAGACCCTGCTGCCCGGCGCCATCGTCAAGGGGCCAGATGCTGCCGATGCCCTGGCCATCGCCATTTGCCATGCCCATCATCGCGTCTCGGCCAGGCGCATGGGGATTTTGGCATGATCGGCAAGCTCAAGGGATTGGTGGATCAGTTCGGCGACGATTGGGTGCTGATCGATTGCGGCGGGGTCTGCTACGAGGTCTTCTGTTCCGGCCGCACCCTGCAGGCGCTGCCGCGCGTCGGCGAGGCGGCGGTGATCTTCATCGAGACCATCGTGCGCGAGGACCTGATCCGGCTCTATGGCTTTGCCAGCGAGGCCGAGAAGGGCTGGTTCAACCTCCTGACCAGCGTGCAGGGCGTCGGTGCGCGCGTGGCCCTCGCCATTCTCTCGGTCATGGGCCCCGCCGAACTCTCCAGTGCGGTGGCCCTCCAGGACAAGGCCATGATCGGCCGGGCCAATGGCGTGGGCCCCAAGCTGGCGCTGCGCGTCGTGACCGAACTCAAGGGCAAGGTGCCCGCCATCGGCGCGGTGGATGCCGGTACGCTGGGCCTACAAACGGCTTTGGGCGAGGGGGTTGCGCGCAGCAATGTCGCCGATGCCGTGTCCGCCCTCACCAATCTGGGCTATTCCAGCGCCCAGGCCTCGGCGGCCCTGGCCCGCGTCGTGGCCAAGGAAGGGGAGGATACCCCCACCGAGAAACTGATCCGGATGGGATTGCGGGAATTGAGCCAGTAGCCTTGTTTCTGTTTCAATTCCTTACTATTGTTGATTGGTAAGGTTGGCTTGGAGAATTCCGGATGAACAAGGCTTTCCAGGTTGAGGCGTTGTCCTCCGTCACAAGCAAGGGGCAGACAACTATTCCCAAATCTGTCCGCGACGCACTTGGGATCAAGGACGGCACGCCCTTGCGCTGGAGGCTGAAGGATGGCGTCCTGATCGTCAGACCTAAAACGAAACGGCTGGAGGACTTTGCCGGCATGCTCGGCAAGCCGCCAAATGGCAGCCATGTCAGCGTGGAAGAGATGAACGAGGCCGTTCTTGACGAGGCGGCTGAGCGTTTCCGCCGCAAGACGGCGCGATGATCGGCATCGATACCAATGTGCTGGTCCGGGTGTTCGTCGATGACGCTCCCGAACAAACCAAGGCGGCGCTTCGTATTCTTAGCGAGCTCTCCCATGAGCGGCCCGGCTATGTCAGTATCGTGGTGCTTGTGGAAATGGTTTGGGTGCTCAGGCGCAATTACGGCTTCCAGAGTGCCGCCATCTTTGCGGCGCTCGATACCCTGTTTGACAGCGCCAACATCGAAATAGAACGTGCCGTTCTGGTGCAGGATGCAATCGATATGGCGCATGAACTGGATGCGGACATTGCAGATGTGCTGATTGTTCTGTCTGCCAGAGAGGCCGGAGCGATCAAAACCGTGACCTTCGACAAAAACGCCGCCAAACGCATTCCCGGAATGGAACTTCTTGCGTGACCTCCCTCACTTCCGCCGCCGCCGGGCGCGATGACAATCTCGATGTTTCCCTGCGCCCGTCCGGCTTTGCCGATTTCGTCGGCCAGGCCGATGCGCGGGCCAATCTCGAAGTCTTCATCAAGGCGGCGCGGCAGCGCGGCGCGGCGCTGGATCATGTGCTGTTCGTGGGGCCGCCCGGCCTGGGCAAGACCACGCTGGCGCAGATCATCGCCCGCGAACTGGGCGTGGGTTTCCGCGCCACCTCCGGCCCGGTCATCGCCAAGGCGGGGGACCTGGCGGCGCTGCTGACCAATCTGGAAGAGCGCGACGTGCTCTTCATCGACGAAATCCACCGGCTCAATCCGGCCATCGAGGAAGTGCTCTATCCGGCGATGGAGGATTTCCAGCTCGATCTCATCATCGGGGAAGGCCCGGCCGCCCGCTCGGTGCGCATCGATCTTGCCAAGTTCACCCTGGTTGGCGCCACCACCCGCGCGGGCCTCCTCACCACGCCCCTGCGCGACCGCTTCGGCATTCCGGTGCGGCTCAACTTCTATACGCCGCAGGAACTGGTGCAGATCGTGACGCGCGGCGCGCGGCTCATGGGCATGCCCATGGCGCCGGACGGGGCTATGGAGATCGCCCGCCGCTCGCGCGGCACGCCGCGCATTGCCGGCCGGCTGCTGCGCCGGGTCATCGATTTCGCCATGGTCGACGGCGCCTCCGAGATCGACAGGGCCGTTGCCGACAAGGCGCTGATCCGCCTCGATGTCGATGCACGCGGGCTGGACCAGCTCGACCGGCGCTACCTCACCACCATCGCCGATTTCTACAATGGCGGGCCGGTGGGCATCGAGACCATTGCTGCCGCGCTCAGCGAGCCGCGCGACGCGGTGGAGGAGATCGTCGAGCCGTACCTGCTGCAACAGGGTTTCATCCAGCGCACGCCGCGCGGCCGCATGCTCACCGCCATTGCCTTCCAGCACCTGAACAGGAGCGTGCCGCAGGGTTTCGTCGGCATGCAGGCCAACCTGTTCGAGGAGGACGGGGAGTGAACCGTCACGTCATCAGCTTTCCCATCGAGGGCAGCCGCTTCAATTATCGCGTCGCCGCCATCATCGTGGTGGATGGCCATGTGCTGGTCTGCCGTGAGGATGACGACCCCTATACGATGCTGCCGGGCGGCCGGGTGGAACTGGGCGAGCCCAGCCGGCTCAGCCTCGAGCGCGAGATCGCCGAGGAGCTGGCCATGCCGGCGGCGATCGGCCCCCTGGTGGCGACCTCGGAAAGCTTCTATCGCCGCGAGGACCAGGATTTCCACGAGCTGGGCTTTTTCTATAGAGCCGAGCTGACGGGGCAGGGCCCGAACGGACAATCGCCCTGGCTGGTGCGGCAGGACGAGGGGCACGATCTCTCATTCCATTGGGTGCCGCTGGCGGGCGCGGCGCTGGAGGGCTTCAACCTCCTGCCGGCCTGGCTGCCCGCTTTCCTGCGCGATCTGCCGGCGGGGCCGGTCCATATCGTCGACGAGGCCCGATGAGCGCGCACCGCTTTCCCGTCCGCATCTATTACGAAGACACCGATTTTTCGGGCAATGTCTACCATGCGGCCTATTTGAAGTTCCTCGAGCGGGGCCGCACCGAATTCCTGCGCGAGGCCGGCATCCATCATTCCGAGCTGGCGACCGAGGGCATCGCCTTTGCCGTCCGCTCGATGAACATCGACTTTATCGCCCCCGCCCATATCGATGATATGCTGACCGTCCTCACCGAGCCGGTCGAGGCCAGTGGCGCGCGGCTCAAATTGCGTCAGACAATTCTGCGTGAAGATGTTCTGCTGATAAAGGCGGAGCTAACCGTGGTTTCGATCAAGACCAGCGGCGGGCCGGCACGCCTTCCGCTATCCATAAGGGCTCTGGTGAGGCCCTGAACGTTAGCAGTCTGCTAGCGAAGTCGCCGTTTCGGATTCGGTTTGTTAACCCTTTGGTGACCATAAAGAGGCCAAAGGGAGCTTTGCGCCGTCTCGGCCGGTCAACGGCCCGGAATACGGGGCATTTCTCTTAATTTTGACAGATTTGGTCCCCATCGCACCGACGATGGGGCCGCTTATGTGAGCCGGGCCGAGAAGGAATTTTCATGGAAGCCATGGATGCAGTTGGAGCTGCCGCTCCACATACCGATCTGTCCATCTGGGGCCTGTTCTGGATGGCCGACATCGTCGTCAAGTCGGTGATGCTGGGCCTGCTTGCAGCCTCGGTCTGGTGCTGGGCGATCATCATCGACAAGACCATCGCCTATCGCCGGATGAAGGATGAGATGAACCGCTTCGAGCGCACGTTCTGGTCCGGCCAGTCGCTGGAAGAGCTTTACCAGCAGCAATCGGAGAAACCCTCGGGTGGGCTGGGTTCGGTCTTCGTGGCGGCCATGAAGGAATGGAAGCGCAGCCACGAGCAGAACGCGGCCAGCTTCGTGGGCATGCAGCAGCGCCTCGACAAGGTGCTGGACGTGGCCATTGCCCGCGAGAGCGAATATCTCGAAAAACGCCTGGGTTTCCTGGCCACTGTCGGCTCGGCCGGCCCCTTTATCGGCCTGTTCGGTACGGTCTGGGGCATCATGAACGCCTTCACCAATATCGCGGCGTCGTCCGATACCAATCTTGCCGTCGTGGCCGGCCCGATCGCCGAAGCGCTGTTCGCCACCGCCATCGGTCTCGTCGCCGCCATTCCGGCGGTTATCGCCTATAACAAGCTCTCCTCCGATGCCGGCAAGATGATCGGTCGGCTGGAAGGCTTTGCCGACGAATTCTCCACCATCCTGTCCCGCCAGCTCGAAGCGCGGAGCCGCTGACATGGGCATGGGCGCAGCATCGGGCGGTGGAGGCGGCGGCGGGCGCCGCGGCCGTCGGCGTAGGAAAACCGGGGTCATGAGCGAGATCAACGTGACGCCGATGGTCGACGTCATGCTGGTTCTGCTCATCATCATGATGGTGGCCGCGCCGATGATGACCTCCGGGGTCAGCGTGGATCTGCCGCGGACGGCAGCCGGCGAAATGCCAAGCCAGACGCGGCCGATCACGGTGGCGGTGACGCCGGAAGGCGCCATTTTCATCGACGAAAATCCAGTCGCCGAGGCCCAGCTCGTAACCACGATGGCGGAGCTTGCGACGCCGGAGGACCGCATCTACCTGCGCGGCGACACCACGGCCAATTACGGCACCGTCATGCGCGTCATGGGCATGCTCTCGGCGGCGGGTTACACGAAGATCGGGCTCGTCACCGAGCGCGAGAGATAGGCCGGGCTGATGCGTACGGGCCTGACCGTTTCGATCTCCGCTCACGTGCTGCTGCTGGTTCTGGGTCTCATCAACCTGGGATCCACGGAGCCGCTGCAGACGAGCGTGCAATCCATTTCGGTCGATCTCGTGCCCATCGAGGAATATTCCAATATCCGCATGGGCCAGCTCGACAGCGACGTAGTCGAGACCGATACGCCTTCCGTCGTGGATACCGATATTCCGGCCGAACTCGCCCAGCCCACCGGCAATACCACCGAAGACCAGGTCACGCCGTCGCCGGCCGATGTCCCCACGCCCGCCCCGGTGACCGAGACGGCGCCGGCGCCCGAGCAGCAACCGGACCCCGAACCGGAGCCTGAACCCGAGCCCGAACCGGAACCAGCGCCCGAGCCGGAACCGGCGCCTGAGCCCACCCCGACGCCGCCGGCCTTGCCCGAAACCCGGCCGGCCGACCTGGTGCCCACGCCGGCCCCGGAACCCGAGCCAACGCCGGAGCCCGAGCCGGAGCCTGCCTCCGAGCCCGAGCCGGAACCGGCCCCAGAACCGACACCGGAGCCGGTGCCCGAGCCGACACCCGAACCCGAGACGCCTCCGGCGCCGCAGGTCAATGTCGCCATGCCGACATCGCGGCCCAACGACCTGGCGCAAATCCGCGAGCAGGCGCTGGCCGCCGAGCGCCGCCGCCGCGAGGAGGAGGAGCGGCAGCGCCAGGCCGCCGCCGCGGCCCAGCAGCCGCGCCCCACGCCGTCGACCGCGCCCACGCAGACAGCGGCGGACCAGATCAACAATATCATCAACAACGCGCCCACGACGGGCGGCACGACGGGGCAGGGCGGCTCGACCACGCTGGGCGACACCACCGGCACCTCGGCACGGCTCAGCCAGACGGCCATCGACGGGCTGGTGGCGCGGATCAAGACCTGCTGGAACCTGCTGCCGAGCGATTTCAACAGCGGCATGAACGTCACCCTACGGGTGTCCATGAACCGCGACGGCAGCGTCAACGGCACGCCGCAGGTCATTGCGGCGGATCCTTCGCCTGCGGGGCAGGGCATCGCCCGGGCGGCGCAGCGCGCGGTGATGCAATGCGGACCCTATTCGATGCTTTCCGCTGACGCCTATGACCAATGGCGCCAGATCGAAGTGGAACTTAGACCCTGACCTTGAATTTGCCTGTTTGCTAGCCAAAGAACGGCCCGAACGGCGAAACTGGAGACCGAACCGAGATGACTCTTGTGAACCGGCGCACTGCGTTGAAACTGGGACTGGCGGGCGGCGCCCTGCTGGCAACTGCCCCGATGTCCCTGGCCCAATTGCGCATCGTGGTGGAAGGAGCCAATTTCCAGCCGCTGCCGATCGCCATCCCCGATTTTGCCTCGTCCGACCCCACTTTCGGGCGCGAGATCGCCGATATCGTGCGCAACAACCTGCGCCGTTCGGGGCTGTTCCTGCCGCTCGATCCGGCTTCTCTGCCCGTGCAGGTGGGCGACGTCAATGCCACGCCGGACTTCAATGTCTGGCGCACGGCCAATGTCGATGGCGTGGTGATGGGCTCGGTGGAGCGAGGCGGGCAGGTCAATGCATCGGTGCGCGTCTGGGATACCCAGCAGGGCGCGCAGGTGGTCGGCAGCAGCTATTCCACCGATCCCAATTCGGCCCGCCGCATCGCCCATATGGTGTCCGACGCCATCTATTCGCAGCTTTCCGGTGGCACCGGCTATTTTGACACGCGGGTGGTCTATGTCGCCGAAAGCGGGCCCAAGGCCAACCGCACCCGGCGCCTGGCCATCATGGACCAGGACGGCGCCAACGTGAGCTATCTGACCGATGGCTCGTCCATGGCCCTGACGCCGCGTTTCTCGCCCAATGGCGACCTGCTCACCTATATGAATTTCGCCGATGGCAATCCGCAGGTCTATCTGCTGCAATTGTCGACCGGCCGCCAGCAGCGCCTGGCCTCGGTGGGCGCCATGACCTTTGCCCCGCGCTTTTCGCCCGATGGCGGCACCGTGGCCTTTTCGGTGGAGCAGGGCGGCGCGACCAATATCTACGCCGTGTCCACCGGCGGCGGCCAGCCGACCCAGCTCACCTCGGGCGCGGCCATCGATACGGGCCCATCCTATTCGGCCGATGGCAGCCGCATCGTCTTTGAAAGCGATCGCGGCGGGTCCCCGCAGATCTACATGATGGGTGCCGGCGGCGGAAATGCCCAGCGCATCAGCTATGGCCAGGGCAGCTATTCCACCCCGGTCTGGTCGCCCACCGGTGATCTCATCGCCTTTACCCGTCAATCGGGCGGGCAGTTCCATATCGGCATCATGAGCCCGGACGGTTCGGGGGAGCGCCTGCTCTATTCGGGCTATCACGCCGAGGGGCCGACCTGGGCGCCCAATGGCCGCGTCATCATGTTCTTCCAGGATCCGGGCGGCAATGACGGCCCGCGCCTGATGAGCGTCGATATCTGGGGCCGCAGCGTGCAGACCATCCCCACTGAAAGCTATGCCTCCGACCCGGCCTGGTCGGGCCTGCGCAGCTGATTATTGCTTCACGGCCGTTCATCAAGGTCATCCTGGCTCCGCCAGGGTGACCTTTTTATTGCGCCGTGTCCGCCGCAAGCCGTTGCGACTCCGCGGTCCTCAATACGGCGTGACCGGCTGGACGGTGCCTTGGACTTGTGGTCACGTCCAATATCCGGCGTCGGCTGCTCTATAGCCGGCGACGGAACCCGATCCGAAGGAGACGGTGTCATGATCCTGTCGCGTCGCGCCCTCCTGGCTGCCGGTGCCCTTGCTGGCCTGGCCACCGCGCTGGGCCTCAACCGGGCGCAGGCCGTGGAAGGCGATTTTCCGTTCAAGCTCAGCGATGCCGAATGGAAGGCCCGGCTGGCGCCGGCCGCCTACCAGGTGCTGCGCCATGAAGATACCGAGCGGGCCTTCACCTCGCCGCTCAACGACGAAAAGCGGGATGGCATCTTTCATTGCGCCGGGTGCGATCAGGCGCTGTTCGAATCCGCGAAGAAATATGACAGCGGTACCGGCTGGCCCAGCTTCTGGGATTTCATCCCCGGGGCCGTCGGCACATCGGTGGACAATTCGCTCTGGATGACCCGGATCGAAGTCCATTGCGCCAATTGCGGCGGCCATCAGGGTCATGTCTTCGAGGACGGGCCGGAGCCGACCGGTCTGCGCTATTGCATCAATGGCGTGGCGCTGCGCTTCGTGGCCGCATAGCTGGGCTGCATGCGACGGGCCGCGCCGGCCTTGCCAAGAATGGCTTGCACCGCCTAATGGGAGGAACGATCAGGTTCTTTCCCATGAAGCTTTCGATTCTCCTTACCGGTGAGGTTCCCGCGCCCCTGCGAGGGCAGTTCGCGTCCTATCCGGTCATGTTCCAGAAGATGTTCGAGAATGCGGGCGGCGATTTCGAGTTCGAGGTCGTTCCAGCCGTGGGCGGCGATCTGCCCGATCCCGCGGGATTGGACGCCATCGTCATCACCGGGTCGGCGGCGGGGGTTTACGACGACCTGCCCTGGCTCGACCCCATGCGGACGTTCATCCGCGGCGCCTATGCGGCGCGGACGCCGATGCTGGGCATCTGTTTCGGGCACCAGATCATGGCCGATGCGCTGGGTGGCGACGTCCGCAAGTCCGAGAAGGGCTGGGGCCTGGGACGGCACACCTATCGCGTCGTCGGGCGCCCGGGCTTCATGGCCGAGGCGCCGGACAGCCTCTCCATCGCCTGTTCGCATCAGGATCAGGTGATCGTGCCACCGACCGAGGCGGAGGTGATCCTGGCCTCCGATTTCACTCCCAATGCGGGACTTGCCTATCGGTCCGGACGGGCGCTGAGCTTTCAGCCGCATCCGGAATTTGCGGACGACTATGCCCTGGCCCTGGCCCAGATGCGGCGCGGCCTGGCTTCCGAGGAAGTGGTCGACAAGGCGGTGCAATCATTTGCGACACCGTCCGACAGCCTGCTTGTCGGCGGCTATGTCACGCGGTTTTTCGCCCAATAGGGCTCAGCTTTCGAGCAGCAGGGCGATTTCGGTGCGGAGCTGATTGAGGCCGGTGCCCTTCTCGCTCGAGGTCTGGATAATGTCCGGGTGGGCGGCCGGGCGCTTGGCGATGGTCGAGACCGTGCGGGCAAGCGCGCTTTCCAAATCCTTGGCCGAGGGCTTGTCCACCTTGGTGAGCACGACCTGATAGCTCACCGCCGCCCGGTCCAGCTCGTTCATGACGCTGATATCGTTGTCCTTGGGACCATGGCGGCTGTCGACCAGGACATAGACCCGGCGCAGGGTGGCGCGGCCGGTGAGATATTGATGGATGAGCTGGGTCCAGGCCTTGACCTTGGGCTCCGGCGCCTTGGCGAAGCCGTAGCCGGGCATGTCGACGATGCGCAGGTTCTCGCTCTGGCTCTCGAAAATGTTGAGTTCCTGGGTGCGCCCGGGCGTATTGGAGGTGCGCGCCAGCCCGGAGGTGCCGCACAGGGCGTTGATGAGGCTGGACTTGCCGACATTGGAGCGGCCGGCAAAGGCGATCTCGATCCGGTCCATGGGCGGCAGGTCGGCAATGCGCACGCAGCCCTTCACAAAGGCGAAGGGCCGCGCGAACAGCAGGCGGCCGCGTTCGACGATATGCGGCGAGTAATCTGGCTGGCTCATGGTCCTACCCCATAAAGATCGGGCCCGCCGGGGAAGGGCGGGCCCATTTTCGTTCGGTTCCGGCTCAGCTCTTGCTGGCTTCGTCCGCCGGCTTGGGCTTGCGGCGGAAGCTGTCGAGGATGTTGCCGAGCAGGTTAACCTCGACGCCATGCCGCTTCATGATGAACCATTGCTGGGCGATCGACAGCGTGTTGTTCCAGGCCCAGTAGATCACCAGACCGGCGGGGAAAGTGCCCAGCATGAAGGTGAAGATCACCGGCATCCAGTTGAAGATCATCGCCTGGGTCGGATCGGGCGGCGGCGGATTGAGGCGCATCTGCACCCACATGGTGATGCCCATGATGACCGGCCAGATGCCCAGATGCAGGAAGGCGCCAAGGATCGGAACGGCGGTCGGGTTCCAGGGGATCAGACCGAACAGGGTGAAGATATTGGTCGGATCGGGCGCCGCCAAATCCTGAATCCAGCCGAAGAAGGGCGCATGGCGCATCTCGAGCGAGATGAAGATGACCGTATAGAGCGCGAAGAAGACCGGAATCTGGATCAGGATCGGCCAACAGCCGGACAGCGGATTGATCTTTTCCTTGCGGTAAAGCTCCATCATCGCCTGCTGCTGGGCGGGGCGATCATCCTTGAGCCGTTCCTGGATGGCCTTCATTTCCGGCTGCACCCGGCGCATTGCGGCCATGGAGGCGTAGGACCGGTTGGCCAAGGGGAAGAAGATGGCCTTGACGATGACGGTCACGGCCAAAACGGCCAGGCCGAAATTGCCCAGAATGCCGTAGAGGGTCACCAGGAGCCAGTGCATGGGCTTGGTGAGGAAGTGGAACCAGCCCCAGTCGATCAGCAGCTCCAGACGGTCGAAACCGTATTGCTCCTGATAGCCGGTGATGACGCGATCTTCCTTGGCGCCGGCAAAGACATAGGCCTCGTGGCTGACCGAGCCGCCCGCCGGCACGATGACCGGCTGCGTCTCGACATAATTGGACTGGTAGACATGGGTGCCGGCCGGGGCGCTGTAGGCGAAGCGCGCATTGATGGCGGTGCCGGCCTTGGGCAGGACGGCGGTGGCCCAATATTTGTCGGCCATGCCGAGCCAGCCCGTGGTGGCGCTGAAATCCACCTGACGCTCGTTCTGGAGGTCGTGATATTTGCGGGCGACATAATTATTGGTGCCCAGGACCCCGATCGGGCCTTCATGCTGGATGAAGAAGTTCTGCACCTTGGGATCGCCATGGCGCACGACGCGGGCGAAGGGGAAGAGGGCGATATCGCCCGAGCCATTGTTCTCGACCGTCTGGGTGACGGTAAAGAGATAATAGTCATCGACCGCGAAGGTCCGGCGGAAGACCAGGCCCTGGCCATTGTCGTAGCGCAGCGTGACCGAATTGTCGGCCGTCAGCGTGGTGGCGTCGCCTTCAACAGTCCAGATCGTCTGGCTGTCGGGCAGGGCGACATTGGAGCCGGCGGCTGCAACCCAGCCCTGTTCGATGAAATAGGCATCGGGCAGGCCGGCGGGCTTGAGCAGGGCGATGATCGGCGAATCGGGCTCGACCGTCTCGCGATATTGCTTGAGCTCCAGGTCGTCGATGCGCGCGCCGGTGAGGCTGATCGACCCTTCGAGATCGAGCGTCGAAATATCGACGCGCTCGCTGGCGGCAATGGCGCTGTCGCGGTCGGCAAAGGTCTGCGGGCCAGTGGCGGCCGGCGCGGCGGTGCCGGCTTCGGCGCCGGCCTGCGGCACGGCGAGCTGCTCGGCCTCTGCCTGCTGTGCGGCACGGATCTCTGCCTGGCGCTGGGCCTGTTCGAGCTGTGGACCGGCAATGAAAAACTGCCAGCCAAACAGCACGAGCATGCTGAGCACCACGGCCAGGATCACATTGCGATTATCAGAATTCATGGTCTCGAGTTCCGTTGGCCGTGGCCGGGACTATTGCGTTTGTCTGGCGCGTTCTGGTCATGCACGCGGGCGATGAGGCCGCTCAAATCGGCGACCATTCTGGCGAAGGGCAGGCTGAGGGCCTCCCGCCGCGCCAGAAGGACATAGTCATGTCCGGGGTGAAAGTCACGCGCGCAAGCTGCCGCAGCCGCCCTGAGGCGCCGTTTCATGCGATTGCGCTCGGGCGCGTTGCCGACTTTCTTGGTGACGGTGAAGCCGATGCCCGGCTCGGTCTGCGGCGCAGGGGCGACCTGCAGCCCAAACGCAGAGCGCCCGGCGCGATTGCCCCGGGCGGCTCTCAGAAATTGCGAGCGCCGCTTCAGGCGGCGCAATGTCGCTTCAGGCTGGGAAAGATCGGCCGTCATCCGGCCAATAATCCCTTAGGCCGACAGCTTCTTGCGGCCGAGGGCACGGCGGCGATTGAGAATCGCGCGGCCGTCCTTGGTGGCCATGCGGGCGCGGAAACCGTGACGACGGGCACGCACGAGCTTGCTGGGCTGGTATGTACGCTTCATAACATCAGACCGCGCTTATGCACGGTTCCTCTTTTTGATACTGCTTGCGCAGAAATGTGGTGGAGGCGGACAAGCCGCGCCGCCTTCGGGTTGGGGCGTCTATAGGGAAAAGCCGCCGCCAAGTCAACGCGCCTTACCGGCATGAGCGAGACCCGGGCAGCGGTTGTCAAGCGCGGCTTTCCCTCGCATAAGTGCGCAAACCATTCCGGCCCAGGCGACCATGGCTGACAATTCTCGACCCGATCTTTGCGTTGTGGGCGCCGGTGCGCTGGGAATCGCGCTGGCGCGGCATGCCAGGGGGCTGGGCGCACGGGTGACGCTGGTGGACCGCGGCCAGTCTGAGCCCGGTGATGGCCCCCAGCAGGCGCTGCGGCTTGCCGCCTTGCAGGCCAGCGCGGCGCGCGCCCATGCGCTGCGCCAGGCCGCGGCGTTCGGCATGGCCGGCGTGGAGCCGAAAATCAGCATGAAGGCGGTGCAGGAGCGGGCCGCGGCCTTGGCCGCCGACCAGGCCCCGGCGACGGACCGAAACCGCTTGGCGGCATTGGGCATCGAGGTCGTTGGCGGCGCGACGCGCTTTGTCGACCGGAACAGTCTCATGGTCGGCGACATGCAGATCCGGCCGCGCAATATGGTCCTGGCCGTGGGAGCTTCGCCCATCGCTCCGGCCGTGCCGGGCCTCGAGCAGATCAATTATTTCACCCCTGACACGATCCTGGGCAATAGCCGCAAGCTGACCCATCTGCTGGTTGTCGGCGGAGGCTCCTCGGCACTGGGCCTGGCGCAGGCTTTCGCCCGGCTAGGTTCGGCGGTGACCCTGGTGCCGCAGGGCACGCTCCTCTCCGGCTGCGATCCCGAACTGGTCTCCATCCTGGCGCGCAGCCTGGCCGCCGAAGGGCTGCGCATTCTCGACGGGGCAAGGCTCAGCGAAATCATACCCAGGGCTCAGGGTATCGGCGCGGTGGCGAACCTGGCCGATGGGCAGCAGGCCGTTCTGGACGTCTCGCATGTGCTGCTGGCGGCGGGAAATGGCGCCGATCTGGACGCCCTCGACGTCGCCGCAGCGCGCCTGCGTCCTTCGGAAGGGCAGGGGAGCCATTATGCGAGGGGGCCGTTGGGGGAAACCGGCAATCGGCGGGTTCGGGTCGTCGGCACAGCCGCAGGGCTGGACGATTGGCCGGCCGCGCTGGCCCATGGCCGGGCAGTGGTCGAAGCCCTGGTGCTGGGCGCGCCTGTGGAAAAACCAGTGTCGCAACCGGTCCTGGTGCCGACCGAGCCGGCCCTGGCGCAGATCGGCAGGCCCGCAGCGTTAGGCGGGCCGGCGCGGACCGGACAGAAGCTGCTGCGCACCAACCTGGTCGAAAATGAGCAGGCGCGCGCCATGGGCTCGGCCGAAGGGTTGGCCAAGGTGATGACGGCCGCCGACGGCAAAATCCTCGCGGCCGGCTTTGTCGGGCCTGGCGCGGCGGAAATGGCCGCCTTCATGACGCTCGCCATGGCAAAGAACATCGCGCTCGACAGGCTCGCCCGCCTGTCGCTGCCGCGTCCGAGCCTGCTGGCCGCGGGGGTGGCGCTGGGCGAGGCGG